>JACCEA010839546.1_pt1 | contig 186795 bp, 190 predicted proteins | sample 7449851 | NCBI WGS metagenome assembly JACCEA01 (sample SAMN15323453, study PRJNA562643) | freshwater metagenome | isolation source: river surface water | place: USA:Blue River Watershed | collected 2017-08-18
CCTGCGGGGGCATTTTTCCAGTGTGAGGCACGATCGTCTTTCCCCACACTCAATGTTCGTACTGTTTGATGGCACCACCGGACAGCGTTTGGCGTCGAGAGTTGATGGGGTGTTGTTTAGCCTATTCAAGCCGACGATGGTTTGGTATGTCTTTTGGTATGTAGAAAACAAAAACGCGCCCGAAGGCGCGTATTTGCTGGGTAACTGGCGGAAGCGGTGAGATTCGAACTCACGGAGGGCGTAAACCCTCGCCGGTTTTCAAGACCGGTGCATTCAACCGCTCTGCCACGCTTCCGGTGAATCGGGGCGTATTCTAATGTTCATTCCCGCTCAGGGGCCAAGTGGCCCATGGCTTCACAAAAACAGCTGCTGAACCTCAGACAAAAAGTCCATGCCTTGCGCACTGGGTCTGAGCACACCCTCTTCCAGCACCAGCCACTGTTTGGCCAAGGCTTGCTCCAAGCCGGGCTCCAGGGCTGACAAGGGCAAGCCCGTGCGCTCGCTGAACCAGGCCAACGGAAAGCCCTCCACCAGCCGCAGCGCATTGAGCATGAATTCAAACGGCAACTCGTCGCGCTTGACCTCGTGCGCCTGCGCCACGGGCTGCGTGGCCGCATGGCTCAGGTACAGGGCCGGCTCACGCCAGCGCACCTGCCGCACCACGCGGTGGGCAAAGCTGATCTTGGAATGCGCGCCCGCACCAATGCCCAGGTAGTCGCCAAACTGCCAGTAGTTGGTGTTGTGCCAGCAGCGCTGGGCAGCCTTGGCAAAGGCCGACACCTCGTAGCGCTGCAGGCCTTGCGTGTGCGCAAAGGCCATGATGTCGTCGAGCATGTTGTACGAGGCATCCTCATCGGGCAGGTGCTTTGGCGGGAACTTGGCAAACTGGGTGTTGGGCTCGATGGTGAGCTGGTAGATGGAGACATGCGGCGGCTTCAACTGCGCCACCACCGCCAAATCGGCCTGCAAGTCGTCACGGGTCTGGCCGGGCAAGGCATACATCAAGTCCAGGTTCCAGCGCGCAAAGGTCTCGCTGGCCTCGCGCGCGGCGGCCTGCGCCTGGTCAGAACTGTGCACCCGGCCCAAGGCCTGCAAGTGGGCGTCGTTGAAACTCTGCACCCCCAGCGAGAGGCGGTTCACCCCCGCTTGGCCAAAGGCCTTGAAGCGGTCTTTCTCGAAGGTGCCGGGGTTGGCCTCCAGGGTGATTTCGCAATCGGGCACCAGGGGCAAGCGCGACCGGATCCCCGAGATCAATTCGCCAATGAAGTGCGGCTCAAACAGGCTGGGCGTGCCGCCGCCCATGAAGATGCTGTGAATGGGGCGCCCCCAGATGAGGGGCAAGCTCAGCTCCAGATCGCTCAGCAAGGCTTGCACATAGGCTTGCTCGGGCAGGCCGCCGCCTTGCTGGGCATCCCAGGCGTGGGAATTGAAGTCGCAGTAGGGGCACTTCTTGATGCACCAGGGCAAGTGCACATAAAGGCTCAGCGGCGGCAAGGCGCTCAGCTGCAAGGTGCCAGGGCGCATCCAGTACGCCACGTCCAGGCTGGTCTCGCTGCTCATGACAGCCATTGGCTTTGGATCAACTCCACCATCTTTTGCGCGGCGCGGCCACGGTGCGAAATGGCGTTCTTCTCGTCGTCGCTCATCTGGGCAAAGGTCTTGCCCTTGGCTTCGATCCACATCACAGGGTCAAAGCCAAAGCCGTTGCTGCCGATGCGCTCCTGGGTGATGAGGCCCGGTGCGCGCCCCACGGCAATGAGCGGCTCGGGGTCGTCGGGCGAGCGCACCGCCACCAGGGTGCTCACCAGGGCAGCGCGGCGGTTGGCAATGCCCTTCATGTTGTGCAGCAAGGCGGTGACGTTGTGGTCGTCGCCCTTGGGCAAGCCGCACTGCACGGCGTAATAAGCCGTTTGCACGCCGGGTTGCCCCCCAAAGGCGTCCACGCACAAGCCCGCGTCGTCGGCGATGGCGGGCAAGCCCGTGTGCCTGCTTGCGTGGCGGGCTTTGGCCAGGGCGTTTTCCACAAAGGTGTGAAAGGGCTCTTCGGCCTCGGGCGTGGCGAATTCGGATTGCGCCACCAGGGTCAAGCCCAAAGGCGCAAAGAGGCTTTGCATCTCCTTGAGCTTGCCTTGGTTGTTCGAGGCCAGGACGAGGCGATCCATGTCAGGCCTTGAGCGGGGTGGCCAAGGCCTGTTGTTGCAGTTGCAGCAGCTCGCCAATGCCTTTGCGGGCCAACGCCATCATGGCGTTCATTTGCGCCTCGGTGAAGGGCTCGCCTTCGGCAGTGCCCTGGAGTTCAACCAGACCGCCGTTGGCGGTCATGACCACGTTCATGTCGGTGTCGCAAGCCGAATCCTCGACGTATTCGAGGTCCAGCAAAGCCTGGCCGTGCAGCATGCCCACCGAAATGGCTGCCACCGCCTGGCGAATGGGGTTTTGGGTGAGGGCACCCTTTTGCATGAGGTGGTTCACGGCGTCTTGCGCGGCCACAAACGCACCCGTGATGCTGGCCGTGCGGGTGCCGCCATCGGCTTGCAGCACGTCACAGTCCAGGGTGAGGGTTCGCTCGCCCAGGGTAGAGAGGTCAAACACCGCCCGCAACGACCGCCCAATGAGGCGCTGGATTTCCTGGGTGCGGCCAGACTGTTTGCCCTTGGCGGCTTCGCGGTCGGAACGCGTATGGGTGGAACGCGGCAGCATGCCGTATTCAGCGGTGACCCAGCCCTCGCCACTGCCGCGCTTGTGCGGCGGCACGCGCTCTTCCACTGAGGCGGTGCACAGCACGCGCGTGTGACCCATTTCGATGAGGACAGAACCTTCGGCGTGGCGGGTGAAGCCCCGCGTGATCTTGACGGTGCGCAACGCATCCAGGGCACGGTGCTGTCGAGACGGGATGGCGGTCATGGGTTCTCCAGGGGTTAAGGGGCAGATGTCAAAGCCCCACATTCTCGGGCACGGGGAGCTGCTGAGATAATTCGAGTGTAAATACCACTGGCACGACATGAATCTACGCAGCATGACCGGTTTTGGCAGCGCCCAGTGCGACTTGGGCGATGCCCTGGGGCGCGCGGATTGCAAGGGCGTTCGCCTCACGGTGGACATCCGTTCCGTCAACAGCCGCTTTTTAGACCTGAGCTTGCGCCTGCCCGACGAATGGCGCCCGCTTGAATCGGGCCTGCGCGACCTCGTTCAACAGCGCCTGGCCAGGGGCAAGGTCGAAGTGCGCGCGGCCTGCCTTCAAGCCGCTCACGACCTGCAAACCGCCGACCCGGCGCGCTGGGCGGTGCTCAAGTCGCTTGAAGACCAGGTGGTGGCCGTGTTCCCGCAAGCGCCGCGCCTGAGCGTGGCCGAGGTGCTGCGCCTGAGCGACCGCCCGACCCTGGAGGTGAGCCTCATTGCACCTGCCCTGCACAGCTTGGCCCAGGAGGCCTTGGAAGGCCTCAGCCACAGCCGCGAACACGAGGGGCGGCAGTTGGGGCAAGCCCTGCTCGAACGCCTGCACCAGCTCAAGGCCTTGGCCACCTCTGCCCAGCCGCTGGTACCGCAGTGGATACAAGCCCAACACGAACGCTTTTTGCAAAAGTGGCAAGAAGCCCTCGCGCTGGTGCCCTCTCAGGTGTCGGCAGACGCCGCCCGCGACCGCGCCCTCACCGAGGCCACGGCCTTGGCGCTGCGGGTGGACATCAGCGAGGAGATCACGCGCTTGCAAGCACACCTGGACTCGATCGAGGCCGTGCTCACGGGTGCGCATCAACCCAAAGGCGTGGGCAAGCGCCTGGACTTTTTGGTGCAGGAGTTGCACCGCGAGGCCAACACCCTGGGCTCTAAATCCTCCACCCTGGCCATGACCCAGATCGCGGTGGACATGAAAGTTTTGATTGAACAAATGCGCGAACAAGTGCAGAACCTCGAATGAACAACACCTATCCCGGCAATCTTTTTGTGGTGGCGGCGCCCAGTGGCACGGGCAAGTCCAGCCTGGTCAATGCCCTGCTCGAGCTCGATGCGCGGGTCAAGCCGTCCATCTCTCACACCACGCGCGACCCCCGTGGCCAGGAGATCAACGGGCGCGAATACTTCTTCATCGACGAAGCGAGCTTTGAGCGCATGGTCGCGCAGTCCCAGTTTGTCGAATGGGCCAAGGTGCATGGCCATCACTACGGGACTTCCAAGCAGATGATCGAGGAGCGCATCGCCCAGGGCTCAGACGTGATCCTCGAAATCGACTACCAGGGTGCCATGCAGATCAAGAAGATCTTTGCCAATGCGGTGCTGATCTTCATCCTCCCCCCGAGCTGGGAAGAGCTGCGTGGCCGCTTGCTGCGCCGCGGCGAAGACAAGCCCGAGGTGATCGAGCTGCGACTCAGGAACGCCCAGGAGGAGATGGCCCATGCCGCCTCATTCGACTTCGTTATAATCAACGAAGTTTTTGAGAAAGCCCTGTTCGATCTCAAAGCCATTGTTCATGCCCAGCGTCTGAGCTTTCAAGCCCAACGCACCAGCCGGCCTGAAGTGTTCAAAAACCTTAACCTCTAAATCCCATGGCACGCATCACTGTTGAAGATTGCCTCGAGAAGATTCCCAACCGGTTCCAACTCGTTCTTGCGGCCACCTACCGCGCTCGCATGCTGAGCCAAGGCCACACCCCCAAAATCGAAAGCAAGAACAAGCCTGGCGTGACCGCCCTGCGCGAGATTGCAGCTGGCCACATCGGCGTCGAGATGCTCAAAAAGGTTCCGGGCTGATTCAAGCCAAGGTCTTTGCACAGGGGTCATCCTGTACAAAGCCAACGAAAAGCACCCCCAGGGGTGCTTTTTTTATTTGTCCCGCCAAAGTCTGAGAGTTTCATGGGGCATGCGCTTCGCGATAAAGTTGGGGCATGCCAACCTCTACCGCCCTGCCCGCTCAAACAGCTGAACCTGCTGCGCAAGCCGCAGCGGCCAGCTTTCATGCGCTGGTGGAGCAGCTGGGCTACCTCAACCCCGAGGACATCGAACAAGTCCGCCAGGCCTATCGGCTTGCAGATGAAGCTCACCTGGGCATCACGCGCAAAAGCGGCGAGCCCTACATCACCCACCCCATTGCGGTGGCCATTCAGTGTGCGCAGTGGAAGCTCGATGCCCAGGCCATCATGGCCGCCTTGCTGCACGATGTGATTGAAGACACGGGCATCAGCAAAACCAGCCTGGTTGAAAAATTCGGCTCCAGCGTGGCCGAACTGGTCGATGGCTTGACCAAGCTCGACAAGCTCAACTTCAACACCAAAGAAGAGGGGCAATCCGAATCCTTTCGCAAAATGCTCCTGGCCATGGCGCAGGACGTGCGGGTGATCCTGGTCAAGCTCGCCGACCGCTGGCACAACATGCAAACGCTGGGCAGCATGCCCACAAACCGCCGCAAGGCCATCAGTGCTGAAACCCTGGAGATCTACGCCCCCATCGCCAACCGCCTCGGTCTGAACCAGGCCTATCGCGAATTGCAAGAGCTGGCGTTCCAACACCTCAACCCCTGGCGACACCAGGTCCTGGAAAAGGCGGTCATCCGCTCGCGCAAGCGCCGCAGCGACCTCATGCGGGTGGTAGAAGAGGCGGTGAAAAAAGCCTTCGACCAAGCCGGCATCAAAGCGCAAATCGAGTTCAGAGAAAAAACCCTGTTTTCGATTTACAAGAAGATGGAGTCCAAACACCTGAGCTTTGCCCAGGTGACCGACATCTTTGGCATGCGCCTGGTGGTCCCCGAATCGATTGATTGCTACACGGGGCTGGGCTTGTTGCACCAACTCTATAAACCCGTGCCGGGTCGCTTCAAAGACCATATTGCCATCCCCAAGGTCAACGGCTATCAGTCGCTTCACACCACGGTGGTTGGCCCTGCTGGGGTGAACATCGAATTCCAGATGCGCACCGAAGACATGCACCGCGTGGCAGAGGCTGGCGTTGCCGCGCACTGGCTCTACAAGACCAACGTCAAAGATCCCTCTGGCCGTGAACAGCAAGGCACCTTGTGGTTGCAGTCGCTGCTCGACATCCAGAGCGAAACCCGCGACGCGGCCGAGTTTTGGGACCACATCAAGGTCGATTTGTTCCCCGATGCGGTCTATGTGTTCACGCCCAAAGGCCGCATCATGGCTTTGCCCCGTGGGGCCACGGTGGTGGACTTTGCATATGCGGTTCACAGCAACGTGGGCGACTGCGCCATCGCGGCCAAGGTCAATGGCTCGCAAGTGCCCTTGCGCACCGAGCTCTCCAACGGCAATGTGGTGGAAGTCATCACCTCGGTGGTCCCCGCGCCCAATCCTGCGTGGCTGGGCTTTGTGCGCACCGGGCGCGCGCGCAGCAAGATCCGCCACTTCCTCAAGACCCGCGCGCAGGCCGAGGCACCCGCCCTGGGCGAAAAACTGCTCATCCAGGCGGTGCGCGCCGAGGGGCTCGAGCAACTGCCAGCGCTTGACAAGGCCAACGCCGACATCTGGGACAAGTTGCTGCGATTCACGGGCGCGAGAAACCAGGCCGAACTCTTCACCGACATTGGCATGGGCAAGCGCGTGGCCAGCATCGTGGCCAAGCGCCTGGTGGCGCTGATGATGGACTCGGGCCTCAAGCCCGACCCGCTGCTCATCAGCAAGGAGCGCTTCACCGCGCATGAAACCCTCTCACAGGGCAGCGTCACCATTGACGGCGGCGAGAACGCATCGGTTCAATTTGGCCGCTGTTGCCACCCCATTCCGGGCGACGACATCCTGGGCTATTTGGGGCGTGGCGAAGGCCTGGTGATCCATCGCCAAAGCTGCGAATCAGCCCAGCGCCTGAAGTCCAAAGACAGTGAACGATTCATGGCGGTGGAATGGAGCGATGAGCCCGTGCGCAGCTTCGAGGTGCCGCTGATCGTCACCGTCAACAACGGCAAAGGCGTGCTGGCTCGCATTGCATCGTCCATTGCATCGTCCGAGGCCGACATCAATCAGGTCAACATGCCCGACGAGGTCAGAGGTCACGAGGTGACCGAGATGAAGTTCCTCATCTCGGTGGACCACCTCGAGCACCTCGAGAGCGTCATGCGCAACCTGGGCTGGATCCCTTCGGTGACCTCGGTGCGCAGGGGTTGAACCAGGGCGAGCTAAGCCAATGGGGTTGGGTAGCTCACATCGATCACTTCGATGGACCGGTGACCCGATGGCGTTTGCAGCCTGACCACATCCCCTACCCTGGACTTGAGCAAGGCCTTAGCCATGGGTGAGATCCAGGTGATTTGCGATTGGGCGCTGTCGGCCTCGTCGATGCCCATGATGGTCACCACAAAAGCCTCTCCTTGCTCGTCCTCGCAGTGCACCGTGGCACCAAAGAAGACCTGGTCGCTGCCCGCATGCAAGCTGGGATCCACCACCTCGGCGATTTCAAGGCGCTTGGTCAGAAAGCGGATGCGACGGTCGATTTCCCTGAGGCGTTTTTTGCCGTAGAGGTAATCGCCATTCTCCGAGCGGTCCCCGTTGCTGGCGGCCCAACTCACCACCTCGACCACCTGGGGACGTTGCACATCGATCAGATCGAACAGCTCGGCTTTCAAGCGCGCGTGACCCTGAGGGGTCATGTAGTTTTTACCCCCGACCGCAATGCCAGAGGGGATCTCCTCTTCGTCCTGGTCGTCGCTTTCTCGGGTAAAGGCTTTATTCATGCACCCCTCGGGCTCAAGTTCAGGTCGTTCGGTCCGATCACACACCGGATGACCTTGTTTGGATGAATCATGAACTGTCGCATATTTTTGGCTTCCCTCACTGCATTGACGCTGCTTGGCGGCTGCTCCACCGTGGTCAATGGCCGCTATCAAAGCGTTCAACTCACGACCGTGTGCGGCCAAACCACCGTGCCCGCGCAATGCACGCTCACCAATGAACATGGCGAGTGGAAGACCCGCACGCCCAATCAAGTCATCGTCCAACGGGGCTTTGGCGACTTGGACATCACCTGCGAGAGCCCCAACTTTGAGGTGCACCGCATGCGCGTGAAATCACTCACCGCACCCGCGACCTTGCTCAACGCCCTCAACCTCAACACCTTGACGGTGGTCGATGTGGGCAATGGATCCGGCTTCGAATACCCCAAGCAAATCAAGTTCAATGTGGAGCAGTGTCACTTTGCTCGCTGAGCGTTGACGAGGACGGCAAGTCCTGTGCCTCGGATGGCCTCAGGCGACCATTGCTCCACAGCACCAAGACCGGGAAGCACACGCCCCACGCCACCACCAAGATCGCATAGGGCATGAGCCCTTGCCAATCCATGAGCCCAAAGCCCACGGCGGCTTGGTAGGACAACACGCCCGCCACCGCGCACAGCGCAGCCCCGAGCCGGGGCCAATCGCAAATCCACTTCATGGACGAGCGCAAGGTGCAGCCCAGGCAAATCCACAGCAACAGCAGCCACCAGGGTTGGACGCTCGCCAGGGGTGCGGGATTGGCTGGGTGCACATTCACCTGAGCCCATTGAATCAGTGCCGTGTCCACAGCCAGGCCTAGGGCGACACTCGCGGCCATGGCTTTGAATTCAGCGCGTGCGTCTGCCGACTGCCTCAGGTGCAGGGCCACATGCGCGAGCGACACCAGCACAATCAGGGCAAAGCGGGATTGGGGCAAGCCCAAGGCCATGGCCCACCACACCAGCTGAAAGCCCAGTGCGTTGATCACCACCGCACGTTGGATCATGGCTTCTGAAAAGAAATGATCACCTCGCCCAGATCCACACCAAACTTGCTCATCACCGCCTTGTTGAGCATGACCTGGTCGTCAATCAAGTGCATCCAGTCGTCGAACTGGACGTTGTAGCGGTCACCGCCCACGGGCAAGGACAAGGTGTATTTCCAATTCAGGGCATGGCCGCTGGCTTTGCCCACGGCCTTGCCCACCACATCGTCGGCAGTCCCTTCGTACACACCGGGGCTGAGCTCCTTGATGGTCCACACCCTGCGCTGCTTTTCCCCATCGTCGTATTCAAAGGCCTCGTCTAGAGTACCCACATTGACGCCGGATTCCTGGCGCCAGCTCGCGTCCATGATGACCTTGAAGCGGCGCGCAACTTCGCCGCCGCGCTTGATGAACATGCCGTGCGCCACGATGCGGCCATTGAAATAGGTTTTCAGATCCAGCTGCGGACCTTGCTTGGCGTACTGACCGACATCGGGACCTGCACAAGACGACAAACTGAGGGCCAGGCCTATCCCGCCCAGCCAGGTGATGACTTTGCGCCCAAGGGCATTCCAACGCTGCATGAAGTTTCTCCTGAACACGCGAGTGCCGATTCCACCAGAAGCGCCTCCTGGCTGATGTGCGCCAGCGCAATCACCCCCGCAGATCAGGGCCTTGGCGGTGATGAATGGGTGACAGCGCCGCCCGTGAGGTCATGATGAAATCCGAGCCAAGGAGGTGTCACATGAACATGGACTTTGAACAATACAAGGCCGCGCAACTGGCCCAAGGCCACGATGAGGTGTTGGTGCGCGAATGGGAGCCCAACCTGAGCAATGAGCCCCACACCCACCCGTTTGACACCCAGGCGCTGGTTGTTCGGGGCGAGTTCTGGCTCACCACCCTCGGTGAAACCCATCACCTCAAAGTGGGTGACCGTTTCTCGGTGCCCCGAGGTCAGCTGCACAACGAGCGCTATGGTCCCCAGGGCGCGACCTTTTGGGCATCGCGCAAAAACGCCTAAAGCCTGCGCTCAGGCCGCTTTGCCGGGAGGCGGCGCCACCTTGAACCAGGCCGCATACATGGCCGGCAATGCCAGCAAGGTCAGTGCGGTGGCCACGATGAGCCCACCCATGATGGCCACCGCCATGGGTCCCCAAAAGACGCTGCGCGACAAAGGGATCATGGCCAGGACCGCTGCCGCTGCCGTGAGCACAATCGGCCTCAAGCGACGGATGGTGGCATCGACGATGGCCTGCCAGGGTGGCACCCCACTGGCCCTGTCTTGCTCGATCTGGTCAATCAGGATCACGGAGTTGCGCTGAATCATCCCCATGAGCGCGATCACCCCCAGGAGCGCCACAAAGCCAAAGGGGCGATCCAGGGCCAGCAAAGCACCTGCGACACCCGCCATGCCCAGCGGTCCCGTCAAAAAGACCAGCAAGGCGCGGCTGAGGCTTTGCAGCTGAAGCATGAGCAAGGTGAAGATGATGAAGAGCATGAGGGGCACACCCTTGGCAATCGAAGCGGATCCTTTGGAGCTCTCCTCCACCGCGCCTGCCACGGAAATGCGCTCGTCCATCTCGGCTCGCTGATGCCAGGTGGCTTCGAGCTCCCTCAGTTTGGGCAGCACTTGCGCAGTGACGGTGGCGCCTTGCACACCACGGGTCACATCGGCTTGCACGGTGATGGCGTATTGGCGCGATTCGCGCCACATCACGCCAGGCTCCCACACCAGCTCGGGCGTGGCCACCTGGCTCAAGGGGATAAAGCGGCCACTGGCGGTGGGGATCTGAATCTGACCGACTGCAGCGGGGTTGTTGCGCTCCGCAGCGGGCAACCTCAGCACGATGTCGATGAGCTGATCCCCTTGACGGTATTGACCGATGCTCAAGCCACTGAGTTGCATCTGCAAGGCCTGGGCAATCGATTGGGAGCTCACGCCCAGCAAGCGCGCGCGATCCTGGTCGAGCCTGAGCCTCAGGGTTTTGATGTTTTCATTCCAGTTGTCGTTGACGTTCCTGGCATTGGGGTTGCCCATGAGGATTTGTTTGACCTCGTCGGCTTTGATGCGCAGCTTTTGCGGGTCCGGTCCGGTGACCCGGAATTGAACCGGGTATGGCACAGGCGGACCGTTGGGCAGGAATTTGACCCGGCCTCGAACCTCGGGGAATTCGGTGGCCAGGATGTGGGGCAAGCTCGCGCTCAGCGATTCCCGACGTTGCAGGGACTGCGGCAGGATGATGAATTGCGCGACATTGCTTTGCGGAAAGATTTGATCCAGCGGCAAATAAAAGCGGGGCACGCCAGAGCCTGACCAGGTGGTCACCGACTCCACGCCCTCCATTTGCATGATGCGCTGCTCAAAGCGCTTGGCCACCGCATCGGTGTAGGCCACCGAACTGCCCTCGGGTGTCCACAAGTCGACCAGGATCTCTGGTCGGCTCGAATCGGGGAAGAACTGCTGCTGCACCTTGCCCATGCCCATGAGACCCAGCACAAAGAGCACCAGCGTCAGGGCAATGGTTTTCCATTTGTGGGTCACACACCAGGTGACCAACCGGCGAAAGGCCCTGTAGAAGGGCGTGTCAAAGAGCTCCACGCTCTCGTGGTGACCCTGATTCAAATGCCCAGGGGGCTTGAGCAGCACCGTCCCCAGGTAGGGCACAAAAAAGACGGACGCGATCCAGCTGATGACCAAGGCCAGCACGGTCACCGCAAAAATGGCAAAGGTGTATTCGCCCGTGACTGACTTGGAGGTGCCGATGGGCAAAAACCCGGCAGCAGTGATGAGGGTGCCCGTGAGCATGGGCATGGCGGTGAGCTCGTAGGCAAACGTCGCCGAGCGGATGCGATCAAAGCCCTCCTCCATCTTCCTCACCATCATCTCCACCGCAATGATGGCGTCGTCCACCAGCAGCCCCAGGGAGATGATCAACGAGCCCAGCGAAATCTTGTGCAGGCCGATGTTGAGGTAGTACATGAACAAAAAGGTCACCGCCAGAACCAGGGGAATGGTGATGCCCACCACCAGGCCAGGCCGGACGTCCAGCATCCAGCGGCGGTGGATGGGGTGTTGCCCCGGCCGCTTGTGCAAGCCCAGGGACAAAAAGCTCACGGCCAACACAATGACCACGGCCTCGATCAAGACCTTGATGAATTCATTCACCGAGCTGGCCACAGCGCGTGGCTGATCCTGAACCCAGGTGAGCTTCATGCCCAGCGGCACCGTCTGCGCCAGCGCGTCGGTGGCCTTCCTCAGCGATTGACCCAACTCGATGATGTCGCCCCCCTTGGCCATGCTGATGCCCAGGGCAATGATGGGCTCACCCTGATGCCTCACCCGCACGATGGGGGGGTCTTCGTAGGTGCGGGTGATGCGGGCAATGTCAGACAGCCGGATCTGCGGCTTGCCAGGCACCTGAATGGGCATGTCCTTGATGGTTTGCAGATCGGTGAATGCACCGTCCACCCTCAGGCCAACTTGATCCAGCCCCGTTTGAAACACGCCTGCGGACTGCACCCCGTTTTGCTGGCTCAGTTGCTGGATCACCGATTGCAAATCCAGACCCATGCGCGCGAGTTGCTGCACGGCCAGATGAACCTCGATTTTTTCGTCCTGAGCGCCAAAGAGTTGAACCTTGGCCACGTCGGGCACCTTGAGCAGGCGTTGCTGGAGCTTCTCGGCCTGGAATTTGAGTTCGGCCGGGGTGAAGCCTTCGCCACTCAAGGCCAGGATCACACCGAAGACATCCCCAAACTCGTCATTGAAAAAGGGACCCACCACCCCGCTGGGCATGGTCTGGCGGATGTCGCCTATTTTTTTGCGCACCGTGTACCAGATCTGGGGCACATCCTTGGGGTTGGAGTTGTCCTTGATTTGAAAGATGACTTGCGACTCACCGGGCTTGGAAAAACTCTGGATGCGGTCTGCCGAGGGCGTTTCCTGCAATGCCTTTTCAATCCGGTCGGTCACCTGCTCGGCCACCTCCTGCGCGGTTGCCCCTGGCCACACGGTGCGAATCGCCATGATGCGAAAGGTGAACGGCGGGTCCTCGTCCTGACCGAGTTGGAAGTAGGCCGCCACGCCCAACACCAGCAACACCCACATCAAATAGCGGGTGAGCGCTGCATGCTCAATGGCCCAGCGCGAGAGATTGAATGATTTCATCGTGGCTGGGCTTTCAGGGCTTGGCTTCAAATCGAACCACGCGTTGACCCTCGGTCAACACATGCGCGCCTGCAGCGACGATGGTCTGCCCGGCTTGGAGGCCTTGCGTGATGACCATGCGTTCGCCCACCAGATCACCCACTTGCACAGGCTGGGCACGCACCGTCATGCTGGACGCATCGAGCACCCAAACCACGCTGGACTGGCCTTTGCGGATCACGGCGGTGGCGGGAACGGAGAGGGCATCGGACGGTTTGCCCTGGGCAGCTAGGGTGACCTGCACCGATGAGCCCAGCGGCGGCTGGAACCCGGCTTCCAAAGCCAGTCTCACCTCGAACGTGCGCGTGGCCGGATCGGCAGCGGCTGCAATGTCTCTCACGCGCGCAAGACCGGTTTCGCCGCTGGCGTGCACCTTCACGTTCATGCTTTGCCCCACGGCCATGCGCTTGAGTTGCTGCTCGGGCACAGAGACAGTCACTTCGCGTGGCCCTTCGTGCGCGAGGCGAACCACGGTTTGCCCCGCAGCCACCACTTGTCCCACCTCGGCTTCAATGGCCGTGACCACCCCCTTGGCATTGGCAAAGAGGCGTGTGTCTTCCCGCTGATTGCGTTGCAGGCGAAGTTGTGCGGTGGCTTGATCCAGTTGCGCTTGAGCGGCCTTGAGGGTCGATGAACGGCGCTCCAGCTCGGCCTCGCTGATGAACTGCTGGTTTTTCAGGTTCTCGAATCGCTTGAACTCTGAACTGGCCAGATCCCTCTGGGTTCTGGCTGCATCCAGTTGCGCCTGGGCGTTGAGCACGGCCAGCTCCAGGTCGCGCTCGTCTAGCCTGGCCAATTCCTGCCCCAGCGCAACGCGCTGACCCAACTCCACATGGCGCTGAAGCAGCTTGCCGGGCACACGAAAGCCCAGCTTGGATTCCACGCGAGCGCGAATGTCACCCGGCCATTTCAAGTCGCCCTGATCGGTGGCTTGTTCAACCTGAACAGTTTTTACAGAACGAACGGGGTCAGCTGGCGCCTCGGTCTTGCTGCATGCCATCAGTGAGACAAGAAGGGGCAAGAGAAAAAACCATGCTTTCGCAGGACCAGAGGGCATACGGCCTGGTGGAGTCAATGCAAGGGGCATGACGGGCTTTCGAATGTTTCCATGAACCAAGGGAGTTTAAAAGAGTGCAGCTTCATGCTCAAAGTCAAAACCATGGATCTCCTTTTTGAAGACAATGGCTTCATCAGCGAAAGGAATCACCATGGACATCAAAGGCAGTGTGGCCCTGATCACCGGCGCGGCAAGTGGCATTGGCGAGGCCATTGCCATGGATTTATCGCGACGCGGTGCCTCGGTCGTTTTGGTGGATCGCTCCTTGCAGGCTCTCGAGCGCGTGGAGAAAGCCATTCAGGCCAATGGGGGAGAAGCCCTGTCCTGTGTGGCCGATGTCACCAGTGAAGCCGATACCGCCGCCTTCATCGAAGCCACGCTCGCGCGCTTCCACCAACTCAACATCGTGGTCACCTGCGCGGGCATCATTCGCGATGGCTTGCTCATCAGCCCAGACAAGCAGACGGGGCAAGTCACCAAAAAACTCGAACTCGACAAATGGCAACAGGTCATGGATGTGAATTTGACGGGAACATTTCTCACTTTGAGAGACAGTGCTCAGGCCATGGCCAACGGCGGATGGCCAAGCTTGCTGGTGGCCATCTCGTCGGTCAACAAAGTGGGCCAACTGGGTCAGATCAACTACGCGTCGACCAAGGCTGCGATTGCCCTCATGCCCAAAATCCTGGTGGGTGAATTCATGTTGAAGGGCATCCGCAACATCCGGGCTGTGGCCATCGCGCCGGGTTACACGGCCACCAACCTGTTGACGCAAATGAACCAAGACGCCTTGAACCAGATCCTGGCTGATGTGCATTTGGGGCGCTTGGTGGAGCCCCAAGAAATTGCCGCGCTCATCGCACATTGCGCGGAAAACGAAGCCATCAATGGCACGACACTGGAAATCACTGGGGGGCTGTGCCATCCGCATTCGATTGCCAAGTGATGGCGCTGAAAGGGTTTGGCCGGGGGCTTGGCAAACTCATGGGGCTTGCTGAGCCGCTAGAAGATCAAGAAAGATAGGGGGTGGTAGGACGTACTGGATTCGAACCAGTGACCAACGGATTAAAAGTCCGCTGCTCTACCAACTGAGCTAACGTCCCACTGCTTTTTTCAACTGTCTTTGGCTTCGCGTGCGCTTTGCCTAAGGCCTGTTGAATTCACCGTTTAACCGGTTGCAAAGCAAAAATTATAGCGTGTTTATCAGGGTTTTTGATGGAGTAAAGATTGAATCGCGCAACTTGCCGCGACCAAACCAAAAGTTGCAGTGACCCCAACAAAAGAACCATAGCCGTGACAGCTCAAATCATGGCTTTGCTGACTCTCTCCCACTTCACAGGATTGATCAGCGCGAACTTTTTCTTGACTGAAGACGCAGGTGAGGCCGAGGTGATCCGGGTGCGGTAGATGGAGCGCCAATCGAACCTCGCGACGCAACTTGGCCAGCAAGGGGTCATGGGTCACCTCGCTCAAATCGGCCACGCGCACCAACTGCGGCTGCATCTTGCCGCCTGCCGCACCGACGGTGATCAAGGCCGTGTGGCGGGCTTTGCACAGCGTCACCAAAGACAGCTTGGCTGCCCACTGATCGCAGGCATCAATGACCACCTGGGCATCCTGGGGCAACAGCGCCTCGACGTTCTCGGGCGTGACAAAGTCCTCGATGACCTGGACGTCACAACCCGGATGGATGGATGCGACCCGCAAACGCAAGGCCTCCACCTTGGCCATGCCCAGGGTCTCGGTCAGGGCGTGAATCTGGCGATTGACATTGGACTCCGCCACTTGATCCAGATCGATCAGGGTCAATCGGCCAATGCCGCTTCTTGCCAGTGCCTCGACCGACCAACTGCCCACACCACCCACGCCCACCACCACCACATGCGACTGAGCCAGCCGCTCAGCCGTCCCTGGACCCCAAAGCCGATTGAGTCCAGAAAAACGCCGGGTGAGATCAGGCTGCATCACGATCCATGGCCCAGGACTGATAGCGAAACGCCAGCCATGCACCCAGAACCATGAACAACAGCGCCACCATGGCATTGAGGCTCAGCACCGACATGCCACTCAGACCCTGGCCAAAAGTGCAACCCATGGCGGTGACGCCCCCTACCCCCATGAGCACAGCCCCAACGAGGTGGTGCTTGAAGTCGGAGACGCTGGCAAAAGACTCCCAGCGGAAGTGACCCAAGCGACGAGCAGACAGGTGCGCGCCAAGGATCACCCCCACCACCGACATGATGCCGATGGTGAGCGTCTTGTTGGTATCGCTGAAGTACATGACCCAATCGATGGCATAGGCCACAGGCGCTACAAACGTCAGCGCCTCCATGCGGTTCGAGTTGGTCTTGATGTAGACGTCTTCCAGGGTCTCAGGATGCTCGAGCACATGACCCACATACCCGCTCAACAACCAGGCCAGACAGACAATCAGCCCCACGCCCAGGCCAATCCACCAGGTTGGCCTGGAGCGGGCTTGACCTGTCCACAGCACAAAGGCCATCAGCACCACCGCAAAGGCCACCGCAGTGAGCCACAAGGGAATCGCCAAGCCCAACCCCTGATGAAGCCAGTGACCCAAGGTCATGGTGAAGTTGGCCTCGATGAAAAACTGATCCACGGTGTTGACCCGCAAGACCGCCGTGATGCCTTTGAGGGTGGCAAAACTGCTGATGCCCATGACGAGCAGGACCACGAGGGATTTGAGGTTGCCTGAGCCCAGACGCACCAGCATCTTGGCGCCGCAGCCAGAGGACAACACCATGCCGATGCCAAACATCAGGCCACCCATCGCATCAGATAGCCAGGTGAGGCGATGGGAGACGACACTCGCGCGCTCGATGTCGATGAGGTTCAAACCATGGAGCAAGCCCACACCCAGGACAGAAAACGCGATGGCCAGGATCCATTGATTGGCCCGAACCCAGCTGCCGGCATGGACCACATCGCTGATGGAGCCCATGGTGCAGAAATGACTGCGATGCAACAAAGCACCCAGGGCAGTGGACAACAGAAATGCACCCAGAAGAACCAGTTGACCCTGAAGTAGAAAGTCGGCGGGGCTCATCGGCGGGGTGCAGTGTCAACGCAGCTTGGAGAGGCGCTCCTGTGCAGCAGACGCGGTGTCGGTGCCAGGGAATTGCTTGATGAGGGCTTCCAGTGTTTTGCGCGCGGTTTTCACGTCCTTGAGTTCGATCTGGCAATTGGCCATGGACAACAGGGACTCGGCAACACGGCTATGAGAGGCGAACTGCTCCGTGATTTGTTTGAAGTCCTGAACTGCTTCCTTGTACTTGCGTGTGGCGTAAAGGGAGTTGCCTGACCAAAACAAGGCCGAGGGGAGATAGCCAGAGCGCGGGTACTGCTCGATGAAACGACGGAACGACCCCGAAGCGCCCGCGAAATCCCCCTTGCGGAAGGCATCCAGCGCCAGTTCGTAATCGCGCTTTTCCGGCGGCTCGGCCATGAAGTCCACACCGTCGACCGTCACCTTGACCGGTTCGAGTTTGATCACCCGCGACTCGACCGCCACAAAGCGGTCTTCGAGCTGCTTGTTCAAGTCTTTGTACGTGCGTTGCAGATCGGAGAGTTGCTTGGTCAACTGTTCCAAGGAGCCGCGCAGCTCGGCAATTTGCTTGAGCAAGTTTTCATTCTGAGACTGCAGGTCCAGGTAGGACCGCTTGGACAAAGCTGCATCGTCATTGATTTGACGCAGGCCGTCTTTGAGGGTCTGAAGCTGTTGCTGCTGCTCCATCAAGGCCTTGCGAGCCTCTTCGTCTTCGAAGAGACCCGCCTGGGCTGGCAATGCCAGCACCAGGGCCAAGCTCAGCAGCAAGGGGCGTGTCGCGCGCATCAGCGGTAGTTCAATTCAGCACGACGGTTTTTGGAGAATGCCGCCTCACCCTGCCCTGGATCCGCTGGCTTTTCCTTGCCAAAGCTCACGGCTTCCAATTGGTTTTCAGAGACCCCCAAGAGGCTCAGTGCTTTCTTGACGGCTTCGGCACGCTTTTGACCCAGTGCCAGGTTGTACTCACGCCCGCCGCGGTCGTCGGTGTGTCCGGCAATGCTGACTTTGGCGTTGGCGTTTTCACGCAGGAACTTGGCATGCGCCGTCAGCACCGATTGGAATTCGGGCTTGATCACAAAGCTGTCGAAATCAAAATAAATGACCTTGGCGACATTGGCTGGACCTTGCTTGATCGACGAAAGATCATCCACCTTGATGGGCGCCACCGCAGACTGTGAACTGGGTGCGCTGGGTGCAGCGGGTGCACCTTGCTTGTCTTCAACGGGTACATCGGTCGTTTTGACATTGGATGCGCAAGCTGACAACAAAGAAATCAAGGCAATGAGCAATGCATTTTTCATGGAAGGAGTCCTTAAGTGAATTTCGGTGGCAATGATAAATGATCACTGCGTCGCAAATGGCCCCCAGTGGGGCTCACGAATATCGCCGGCCTGCCCCGTCAGGCGCGCTGTGATCTTGCCGTCCAGGGTCGTGGTCATCAGGGCTTCTTGGCCGTTGATGCGAGTGGCATAAACAATCAACTTGCCGTTGGGCGCAAAGCTCGGGCGTTCATCCGCGCGGGTGGAAGTGATGGTTTTCACCTCATCGCTATTGAGGTCCATCACGGCCAATTTGTAGTCGCTGCCAGAGCGGGTGATGAAAGCCAGGGTCTTGCCATCTGGGCTGATGGCGGGCGAAATGTTGTAGGTCCCATTGAAGGTCACACGTTGCACAGGACCGCCCTGGGCGGGGGTTCTGTAGATCTGGGGCGAACCGCCCCGGTCGCTCACAAAGTAAAGGGCTGAGCCGTCAGGCGCAAAGACCGGCTCGGTATCGATGCCGCTGGACTGGATCAAGCGCCTCGGTTCTCCACCTTGGGCAGGCAACACAAAGAGCTGTGAGCCTCCGTCCCGTGTGAGCGTGACCGCCAACGACTTGCCATCGGGTGCCCAGGTCGGGGCGCTATTGGACCCCTTGAAATTGGCCAGGATTCTGCGCCGACCTGTGGCAATGTCGTGCACATAGACCACAGGCTTTCTGGTTTCAAACGAGACGTAGGCCAACTCACGACCATTGGGCGACCAGCTCGGAGAAATGATGGGCTCTGGGCTGGTCAGGGCAGCTTGGGCGTTTTGTCCATCCGAATCGGCAATCCACAAATGGAATCGATTGGACACCTTGGTCACATAGGCAATGCGGGTGGAGAACACGCCCTTCTCGCCGGTGAGCTTTTCATAAATGAAGTCGGAGATGCGGTGCGCCACCAAACGCAAATCCGCGGTGCCCACAGCAAAGCTCTGGCCACCAAGGTCTTGCAGCTTCACGGCATCCCACAAACGGAAACGCACATCGAAGCGGCCGTCGGACAAGCGCGTCACGCTGCCCGTCACCAGGGCATCGAGGTTGGCTTGCTTGATGGCGGCCAGATCGGGGCGCGCCACTTCATCCACCACCGCCGAGAGCATGTTGGACCTGAACTGTCCACTGCGGTCCAGATCGGCAGCCACGATGGAGGCGATGTTCTGCGGGGACGATTCGGCACCACGGAAAGTGGTGAAGCCAATGGGCAGCTGGGTCACGCCCACACCGGCCACCTCGACCCTGAACTGAGCCTGAGCCGCCACGGCGACAAAGAGTCCGAGAGCCACACACCACACACGCATGAAGGGATGAATCATTTTGCTTGTTGCTTCCAATAAAGCATGAAGTACTTGGAGTAGGTGGCCTGCGCTTGCATCACACACACCGCCAAACCACTGGCTCCATCCAGAAAACCCAAACGAAACACGTAGGAGCGAACAAATGCCACCACGGAAGAAAGGATGGCTCTGGTCAACGAGGTGCGAACACCCGCTGCCCATTGCTGATCAGCCCAAGCCATGCTGTAGGTTTGCATTTTTTTCCAGTAGTGCGCAGGATCAGGATAGCTAAAGTGTAGCAACGGCGTTTGCAGTGCGACCCCTTTGACACCGGCATGGGGCACCACCCGCTCGTGCACCAGATCGTCGCTATAGCGTGCCTCACCCACTTTGAACAGGCGCACCACCCGGTCTGGATGCCAGCCGCAGTGCTTGATCCATGAACCAGCAAAATTGGTCAGTCGCGGAAAACTGTAGACCGCCGATGCACCCGCATCGATGGCCGAGCGGATCTCCTGCCACCCCTGAGGCTGAATGCGCTCATCGGCATCCAGGAAAAGCACCCATTGGGTTTGGACCTGCTGCAAAGCCAGATTGCGCTGGGGACCAAACCCAGGCCACTGGGCAGTTTCGATGACCTGCGCCCCGTTTTTTCTCGCGATGTCCACCGTTTGATCGGTGCTCATGGAATCCACCACCAGCACCGAAACGCCCTCCACCAAAGACTTGAATAAATCCGGCAGATGGGATGACTCGTTTTGGGTCAGTACAACGACAGTGAGGTCCATTGTGTTGATTTTAGGGCTCCAGCAGATTCGAGATAATCCAGCGAGGAGCACGACTCCAACACCCCATGCAACACCCTCGAACCATCCTCCAGCGATTCAGCAGAGCAGCACAGCATTTCCGGTCTCCACGCTCGGCCTGGGTGGCGACCATCGCCTCGGTCATGGTGATCTCCTTCACCGAGCCGCTCATCCCCGCGCTGATGAAACCCTTGCTAGACCAGGGGTTTGGCGAGACCTCCTTCCCCATCTGGATGGTGCCGGTTGCCCTCATCGCCCTGTTCATGATCCGGGGGCTGTGCGCTTTCACCGGACAGGTGGCCTTGGCCAAGGTGGCCAATACCGGATTGCTGAACCTGCGCACCCAAATGTTCACCCGGTTGCTGCAGGCGCACCCCAGCCTGTTTTCCCAGACCAATGCCAGCACCCTCTCCAACTCCATCGTCTTTGAAATCCAAGGCGGCGCCAATCTGATGGTCAATGGCTTGCTCACCCTGGGCAGAGACAGCCTGACGCTCTTGGCCATGGTGGGGTATTTGTTGTTTTTGAATTGGAAATTGACCCTGGTGGTCTTTGCGCTGTTGCCTTGCGTCATCTGGCTGATGAAGACCATGACGCGACGCCTTTACCAATTGACGCAAAGCCATCAACAAGCCACCGACGACCTGGCCTATGTGGTGGAAGAAAACGTCCTGGCCAATCGGGTTGTGCGGCTGCAAGGCGCACAGCGTGACCAGCTCCAGCGCTTCACCGAGTTGGGGCACCGCCTCATGCGACTGGCCATGAAGTCTGCGGTGGCAGGGTCCTCCGTCACGCCTCTGACCCAAATCCTCTCGGCCATTGCCTTGTCTGTGGTCATCAGCATTGCCCTGATGCAAAGTCGCCTGGCTGGCACCACGGTGGGTGAATTCACCGCCTTCATCACGGCCATGCTCATGCTGGTGGCGCCCATCAAGCATTTGTCCGAAGTGTCTTCTCCCCTCACACGAGGCCTTGCCTCCATTGAGCGCGCCATCGAACTGATTGACCAAACGCCCACCGAGGTGGGGGGTACCCATGCCGCCGCCAAGTCACAAGGCGAGATTCACTTTGAGCAAGCGGTGGTGCGCTATCAAGCCGATGCTCAACCTGCACTGGATGTGCAAGCGCTTCACATCCATCCTGGCGAGACCCTGGCCATTGTGGGCGCATCGGGCTCTGGCAAATCCACCCTGGTCAATGCCTTGCCCCGCTTTGTCGATCTTGAACGTGGGGTGATCAAACTCGATGGGGTTGATGTGCGCGATTGGGATCTGAGCCAACTGCGCCGGCAAATGGCCTTGGTCAGCCAGGATGTGGTGGTGCTCAATGTCAGCCTGGCCCAGAACGTGGCCTTGGGCTGCGAGATGAACGAGCAACGTGTGCTGGACTGCCTGGCCTCGGCTCACCTGATGGACATGGTCAATGGCCTGCCCCAAGGCATTCATACCCTGGTGGGGCACAACGCCAATCAACTCTCGGGGGGGCAGCGTCAGCGTCTGGCCATCGCCAGAGCCCTGTACAAGGACGCGCCCATTCTGATTCTGGATGAGGCCACCTCTGCGCTGGACAACGAGTCAGAGCGGCATGTCCAGCAAGCCCTGCAAGCCCTACAAAAGGGGCGCACCACGCTCATCATTGCCCACCGCCTGAGCACCGTGGAGCATGCTGATCGCATCGTGGTGCTCGACAAAGGCCAGGTGATCGAGTCCGGCACCCACACCGCATTGCTGGCCAAAGACGGTATGTACGCTCATTTGTTCAAGATGGGCAGCTTTGCAAGCGACAGCAGCGCCGACATCAACTGAACAAAGGTGTGCGGGTCGGGTCGCTGGGCATGCCGAAGCAGGTCACCCCGATGGATGGCGGTGGCATCCCACCTTTGAATCCACAGCAAGGTGGGTTTGCCCAAGCCCACGGCCATGTGATAGGGACCACTGTCTGAGCTCACGAACACATCGGCCTCATCGATCACCGCAGCCAGTTCCAACAAATTCTGGGTGCCCGATGCGTCAAACAGGCGATCGGCCGCAAACCCCGACTGGACCATCTGGTCCATGAAGGCCTGGTTGGTGGCTTTTTCAAATTTCGCACCGGTGAGCACCAATTGGAATGGCTGGATCGCATGCAGGTGCATGAAGGCCTTGACCAATTCGTCCAGCTGGGGGCGCCGGTCCAAGGCATCTGGTGTGCCGCAACCGATGTTCAAGCCCAACAGGGGCAGCGCCTCTTGCCTTTGAAAGCCCATCCCTTGCAGGGCATGTCTGACGCCGGCCTGCACCTGCAGCGAAATGGGCTGCCCTTCGCGCTCGATGCCCAGGGCTGCGAGCACGACGTAATCACGCTCGGTGTAGTCCATGGGCTGACTCAAGCCATGGTCTTGTTGGAATTGACTCACCGATGGTGCAACCCAGTCATACAACCAGCCGCGCCCAGGGAATTGCCCAATGCCCACCGTCTGGGCTTTGCTGAGGCGCTTGAGCTCGCGGGTCACGCGCGTGGTGCGCAAGCCATGCGGCTCAAAGTCAATGATCAGATCAGGCTGGACGCGCTGCGCGACCTCTCGCAGGGACGGCTGGAGTTCTCGCCAGGGCACGGACCTGGCTGTGGGATCCCCAGGCTGGGCGGTTTTGATGGTCAGGAATTGGGCGCTGGCCAAGGCATGGTGGTGCTGCACCAGGGTCTCTGTGGGATAGCCCTTGTGCCGACTGAGGAACAACAAGTGCAAGCTGGCCTCGGGCCAACGCTTTTTCAAGCTCATCCAGGCTGCCGAGCTCCTGAGGACATCACCAATCCCCATGCTGTGCGATCGGATCATGAGGATGCGCCTGGGGGTCAGGTTGAATGGGGTCATGATGGCAAGCCCTTGAGTTGCGCCTCGATGCGGGTGGCCACATCCGCCCAGGTTTGCTGCTGTGCCAATCGGCGTCCCCTTTGCACCAGGCCTTGCCGCAGGTCATCGTCCTCCAAGAGACGGCGTAGCCCCGTGATCAGGCCTTGCACATCATCAGGGGAATCGAGCAGCCAGGCCTCTTGCTGGGTGGTCCAGTGCCAGGCCGCGCCGCAAAAAGGCGATGGCGAACAGATCACAGGCAAGCCGTGAGCCATGGCCTCCAGGACCACCATGCCATAGACATCGGCACGGGTGGGGTGAACAAGCACATGGGCGCATGGATAGACCTCATTGAGGTCCACACCCCGGTCCAGCCAATGCACCCGGTGGCTGAGTTGAAGCGATTCGACCAGCTTGACCCAATGGTCCTGATGCCATTTGTCGGGCGTGACCAGGAGGTGCACCTCCTCAGGCCAATGCGGCATGGCCTTGAGCACCAGGGGCAAGCCCTTTTTTTCCAGATCATGCGCTGCGAGCAAGATCAAGCGATGACGGTCGGTGAGCCCCCATCGCTGCTGGATCCAGTGGGGGTTGTGCGGCGCGCTCGCGGGGTTCACACCGGGCAGCACCACCTTGACCCGAGCAGCATCGCAGTGCAAATCGTCGGTGAGTTGGTGGGCGGTCATCTCAGAGGGCACGACCAGCACTCGACCGGGCCTTGGGCGCAAACGCAAATGCTCCATGCCCAGATACACCCACAGGCCTGGCGTGAGCAACACCCGCAGACCATTGAAGACCGACTTGAGCCAGGAGCGATGGAACAAGTCATGTCGAATGGGTCTGACATGGACCATTTGCACATCGCCAAAACCAAGGTTCTCGTTGGAGAAGATGGCATCAAACCCCGACTGTGTTTCACGCCGAGTCCAGCGAGCAAAGCGCAGCAGCGACAGCCATCGGGGGCGGCGGTCCGGGTTGGGGCTGAGGTGGACATGCACCCCGTCGAGGGGACGGTGGGAGATGCAAAACACATGGCACTCGTGGCGATGGCGCAAATGATTCACCACCTCGTAGGCGTAGCGTTCAGCGCCGCCAGCCTGGGGATCGAAATGACGGATCAGAAAAGCCAGTTTCATGCGCTCGTCATCAGGGCATGGCGACCACGCCCATCCTCATGGCTGGACATCATCTTCCAGATCAGCTGAATCAACCGTGTCGAGCGATGCACAGGCACACGCGGCAAACACCACGGCGAATCCTGCGCAGCCACGCGCCCCCTCACGGTGGTGGTGGCCGAGAGGTAACCCGCACGCTGGGCCATGAGCACATGCTCTGGCTGCCACTCCCCGTAGGGGTAGCAAAAGTGCTCGACGGCCACACCCAGGCGTTGCTCGAGCAAGCGTTTGCTTTGATCGATTTCACGCCAGGCCTGATCGGGATCGAGTAGCCCCAGGTGGGCATGGGTCAGGGTGTGCGAACCCACCTCCATGCCAGCCCTCACCCAATCCAACACCTGTGCGTCGTTCATCAGGGGCACTTGGGCGATGCCCAAGGCTTGATCCCATTGATTGGTGTGACCCAGCGCATCGTGCACCAGATAACAGGTGGCCGTGAAACCCAGGTCCTTGAGGACGGGCATGGCATGTTGCAGGTTGTTGAGGTAGCCGTCGTCAAACGTGATGCCAAACACACGGCCGCTGCGCTCGCCTTGAAAGTAGGGGCGCAGATCTGACATGCTCATGCCTTGCCAACCCAGGCGCTTGAGCCAGCGCATGTGAGCGGCAAAGCGCTCGGGCGCCACGCACAGGCTGCGAAAAGGGGTTCCCTTGGGTGGTGCCTGGGCAATCTGATGGTAGGTGAGGATGGGGATCACGCCAGCAGCCCTCAGAGCAACACAACCTCGAAGGCATCGGGCATCATGCCCACCTCGGCCTGGAGCTGAATGGGTTTGCCAATGAATTCACCCAAAGAGGCCAAATGCGCCCCCTCCTCTTCGGACAACAGGTCAATGACCTGGGGCGATGCAATCACGCGGAATTGGCGCGGATTGAACTGCCTGGCTTCCCTCAGGATTTCCCTCAGGATGTCGTAAACCACGGTTCTGGGCGTTTTGACGACCCCTGTGCCCTTGCACGCGGGGCATGCATCGCACATCACGTGCATGAGCGACTCGCGGGTGCGCTTGCGCGTGAGCTCGAGCAAACCAAGCTCGGAGAATCCCGAGACCATGGTCTTCACTCGGTCTCTGAGCAAATGTTTTTTGAGCTCTTCGAGAACCGCTTGCTGGTGCTCCGATTGCTGCATGTCGATGAAATCGGCAACGATGATGCCGCCCAGATTGCGCAATCGCAACTGCCTGGCAATGGCGCCTGCGGCCTCCAGATTGGTTTTGTAAATGGTCTCTTCAAAACTTTTTCTGCCAACAAAACCGCCCGTGTTCACATCAATGGTGGTCAATGCCTCGGTCTGCTCGATGATCAGATAGCCACCCGACTTCAAGGGCACCCGGCGACCCAATGCCCGGATGATTTCCTCTTCCACCGAGAACAAATCAAAAATGGGGCGCTCACCCTGGTAGTGCTGAATGAGAGAAACGGTGTCGGGCATGACATCGCGCGCAAATTGCAGCAATGACTGGTGCTGCTCCCTGGAGTCGATGCGGATGGACTGGGTGGCTTCCACCACCATGTCGCGCAACACCCTTTGCATCAGGTTCAGGTCTGCATGGATGAGGCTCTTGGGCGCACGGGTTTGCGCGAGCTGGCGGATGTTTTCCCAAGTGGCCTGCAAATACCGCAGGTCCTTGCGGATGTCGTCATCGGTGGCGTCTTCGGCGTTGGTGCGCAAAATGAATCCACCCACACGGTCTTGGCCCATGAACTCGTTGGCCAAGCGGTCGAGTCGATCGCGCAGCGCATCCCTCAGGGGCTGTGCAATCTTTTGCGACACCCCGACATGCCGGTCTTGCGGCAAGTACACCAGCATGCGCCCAGCAATGCTGATCTGCGTGGTGAGGCGCGCGCCTTTGGTGCCGATGGGATCCTTGATCACCTGCACCAGCAGGGTCTGGCCTTCGAACACCTGTTTTTCAATCGGCGTCACTGCGGCATCCTGAGCCCCTTCCGACTTGGACACCGAGGCAGGGTTGAACAAATCAGCCACATGCAAAAAGGCGGCCTTCTCCATGCCGATGTCGATGAAGGCTGACTGCATGCCGGGCAACACGCGGGTGACTTTGCCCAGGTAAATGTTGCCCACAATGCCCCGCTCGAGTGGGCGTTCGAGGTGAACCTCTTGAACAGCGCCCGCCTCGATGACGGCCACACGGGTTTCGTGCGGTGCCCAGTTGATCAAAATGTCTTGGAACATGGCTCAGGCTCGCAGTCGAACTTGGTGGAGCAGTTGGTCGGTTTCAAACAATGGTAATCCCATCACCCCACTGTAGCTGCCGCGCAGCTCGCTGATAAAGCGCTGGGCTGCACCCTGGATGGCATAAGCCCCGGCTTTGCCCATGGGCTCGCCGCTGTCCACATAGGCCTTGATCTCCTTGGCACTCAAGGGTCGGAAGGTGACTTGGGAACGGCTGGTCAACTGTTGCGGCTTGGCCCGACCCAGCACCACCGAGGTCAGGACTTCATGGCGGCGACCCGACAAGCGCTTGAGCATGCGCACAGCCTCAGCACGCGACTCGGGTTTGCCAAGGATGTCCCCGTCCAACGCCACTGTCGTGTCGCTGCTCAGAATGGGCGCCGCTGGCCAAGCCCGTTGACGCAGCCTCGCACGAGCTGCCTGCCACTTGAGCAAGGCCACCCGCTCAACGTAATGCAAAGGCTTTTCACGGCTCAAAGGCAGCTCCAGCGCTTCGGCGTCCTCGTGCTCATCGGGCAAGAGCAAATGGGGCTCGATGCCCAGCTGGCGGATCAAGGCCAATCGGCGGGGGCTTTGCGAAGCCAGGTAAAGCACAGGCGGAGTCATGCGCGGTGGTAGGGGTGGTGGTTGAGCAAGGACCAGGCTCGGTAAATCTGTTCAATCAGCAAGACCCTGACCATTTGATGCGGCAGGGTCATGTCCGACAAGCGAACCGAGCGCACTCGGGGTGCACGCAAACTCGGATCCAGACCATCGGGTCCACCAATGATCCAAGCCACATGCTGACCCTCGAGCTGCCAAGCCTGAAGTTGTTGGCTGAGGTCCTGGGTCGTCCAGCGCTCGCCACGTTCGTCCAGACTGAGCTTGTGAGCCCCTTTGGGTATGGCGTGTTCGATGCGCGTGGCTTCCAGCGCCCAGATTTGCTCCACCGTCCTGGAAGCTCTGGGCTCGGTCTTGATGGTTTTGAGATCGATGCGCCAGTCCGATGGGAACCGCCCGGCATAGTCATCCCAGGCCTGTTGCGCCCAGGCCGGCACGCGCTGGCCTACCGCAACAATGGTCTGGTTCATGGCTTAGATCCGGTCCTTCGGGGCGCGGCCTTGGACGACGCGGCAGCCCGGGACTTGGACGGGGCGCGTGAAGCCGACTTGGTGGTCGAACGGGCGGCAGACTTGGATGTCGACTTGGCCGCTGTTTTGCCCGCTGTTATGCCCGCTGTTTTGGCTGCTGTTTTGCCAGCAGGTTTCGCAGCGGGTTTTGCCGTCTTCGCTGCCGCACCACCCGATCGGGGTGGGCGCGACTGTGCAGTTCCTGCGGACTTGGTTGGCTTCGATTTGGCCGAGCCTGCCTTGGACGAGGCTTTCTTGGCGGGAGCGGTCGTGGCTTTCAGGCGGATGGGTTTTTCGCCCCAGATGTCTTCAAGGTGGTAGTACTGACGGATGGCAGGTTGCATGATGTGCACCACGGCGGCGCCGCAGTCGACGATGATCCATTCCCCGTTTTCCTCACCCTCTGAGCGAGGCTTGGGAAAACCCTCTTTCCTCAATTCATCGCGCACACTCGCCGCCAAGGCCTTGGTTTGCCGGTTGGAGTTGCCCGAGGCAATGATCACCCGCTCGAAGAGGGGCGACATGGCCTCGGTGTTGAACACGCGGATGTCCACGGCCTTGATGTCCTCCAAAGCATTCACAATGGTTTTTTGCAACTTCTGGATGCTGCGCTTGGCTTGTGCCTCAGAGAGGTCAGATTCGTATTCGCTCATGTCAATTCCGGTAGAGGTGATGATCTTGGATGTATTGCCAAACATCAGGGTCAAGGCCCTGTGGATGGACATCGGGGGTGTGCCGTAGATGGGCTCGCAATTGAGTGGAACTCAATGGGTCAGGTGGCAACTGAAGGTTGAGCAACTCCATGTGGTGGTCATTGTGCCACTGGAGCAGCTGGGGCGAGGGCTGGACCGAATCAGGACGCAGGGCCACCGCCAAGCGGCACAGGGTGAGCACCTCGGTCCACCGGTGCCATGTGTGAAATGCAGCGGCCTGATCCGACCCAATGATCAACCAGATCTGAGCTTGCGGATGAGACTGTGCCAAGGCCTCCAGGGTTTGCAGGGTGTAGCTCGGCGCCGGGCGCTGAGCCTCGAGGTCGGACACCCTGACGCTCGTGATCGATTGGAATGCCAGACGGCACATGGCCAGGCGGTGCTCGAACGCGGTCTTGGGGGCTTGCCGGTGACCCGGCCAGGCCGTGGGCATGACCCACAGCTCGTCCAAGGCACATTGCGCCAGCGCCTCCTGCGCCAGCCGCACATGCATGCGATGGGGCGGATCAAAGCTACCGCCCAACAGGCCCAGGCGAATGGGAAGGCTTTGGCTCAAACCCAATCTCTTGGTGGCAAAAAGTCGGTGTAGAGCCGCGCCTCGGCAGATCCTGGCTGCGGTGTCTTCTGGTAGGACCAGGTGACCAGGGGCGGCATGGACAGGAGGATGGACTCGCTGCGCCCACCTGACTGCAAGCCGAAATGCGTGCCACGGTCGAACACGAGGTTGAATTCCACATAACGGCCACGGCGGTAGAGCTGGTGATCGCGCTCGCGCTGCCCCCATGGCATGTGCTTTCGGCGCTCCACGATGGGCAAGTAGGCCTTGAGGAAATGGTCGCCCACCGACTGCATCATGGCCTGGTTGAGCTCAGGCGCCAATTCGTTGAAGTCATCGAAGAAGATGCCGCCCACGCCCCGCGCCTCTTTGCGGTGCTTGAGGTAGAAATAATCGTCACACCATTTTTTGAAGCGGGCATGGTAGTGATCGCCAAAAGGGCTCAAGGCATCGCGGCACACCTGGTGAAAGTGCCGTGCGTCTTCTTCAAAGCCGTAGTAGGGCGTGAGGTCCATGCCGCCGCCAAACCAGGACACGCTCGCGCCAGAGGCCGGGTGCGCCGAAATCATGCGCACATTCATGTGCACCGTGGGCACATAGGGGTTGAGCGGATGGAACACCAACGACACCCCCATGGCCTCAAAGGGCGCACCGGCCAGCTCAGGACGATGCTGGGTCGCCGAGGGCGGCAGACTGGGGCCTTTGACATGTGAAAAGCCGCAACCCGCGCGCTCGAACACACTGCCCTGCTCCAGGATTTTGGTGATGCCATTGCCTTGCAAGGTCTCGCCCTCATCTTTGGTCCAGTGGTCACTCAAAAAGGTGGCCGTGTCCAGGGACTCGATGGCATCGGTGATGCGGTGTTGCAGCCCCATCAAAAATTGCCGCACGTCTTGACTCATCTCTTTTCTCCTAGTGAGACAGGGCACGAAAGCCAATGTCACGCCTGAATTGCATGCCCCTGAACGCAACGCCCTGGATGGCCTCGTAGGCCAGGTGCTGCGCCGCCCTGACGCCCTCGCCCAATGCGGTCACACACAGCACACGCCCGCCGGCGGTCACCCAGTGGCCTTGGCTCAGGCTCGTGCCGGCATGGAACACCTTGACATCGGCGGGGACCTTGACGGCCAAAGTCACCACATCGCCCGCCACAGGGCTTGCAGGGTATCCCTCGCTGGCCATGACCACACCCAAAGCGGTGCGGCGGTCCCAATCCAGTTGCAGGTCTTTGAGCTTGCCCCCTTTGGGGTCGGTTGCTGCCCACAGCAGTTCAAACAAGTCGCTGCGCAGACGCATCATCAAAGGCTGGGTCTCTGGGTCGCCAAGCCGCGCGTTGAACTCCAGGGTCTTGATCGAGCCGTCAGCGCCAATCATCAGGCCTGCATACAAGAAACCCGAAAAAGGAATGCCATCCTTTTTCATGCCCTCGATGGTGGGGTAGATGACTTCGCGCATGACACGGGCATGGATGGCCGGTGTGACCACCTTGGCTGGGGAATAAGCCCCCATGCCGCCTGTGTTGGGACCTTGATCATGGTCCAGCAGCCGCTTGTGGTCCTGGGAAGTGGCCAAGGGCACGACGTCGGCGCCATCGGTGACCACCATGAAGCTGGCTTCCTCTCCCACCAAACAGGCTTCGATCACCACACGGGCAACGCCATCACTGGCCTGGATCCCGGGCTGAATCTGAAGCATGTCATCGATGGCCGCATGCGCCTGCTCCAGGGTCTGCGCCACCACGACGCCCTTGCCTGCCGCAAGCCCATCGGCTTTGACCACGATGGGTGCCCCCAGGCGATCCACGTGCGCATGGGCGGCCTCGGCCTGGGTGAAGGTCTCGTGGGTGGCGGTGGGAATGCCGTGCCGCACCATGAAGTCCTTGGAAAAGGCTTTGGAGCTTTCGAGTTGCGCCGCCTGCTGGGTGGGGCCAAAGATGCGAAGCCCCTGGCTGCGAAAGAGGTCCACGATGCCTGCTGCCAGCGGGGCTTCAGGACCTACAACGGTGAGGTCGATCTGTTGGCTGTGCGCCCAGTGGGCCAGCTCGCTCAAGTCGCGGATGGGCAGATTCTCCAGGCCTTGTTCCGTTGCCGTCCCGCCATTGCCCGGCGCAACAAACACCTTTTGAACGCGCGGCGACTGGAGCATCTTCCATGCGATGGCATGCTCGCGGCCTCCGGAGCCCACAACCAGGATCTTCATAGGGCCGCGTTGTGATAGATCTCCTGGACATCGTCGAGTTCTTCGAGCAAGTCCAGGATTTTTTGCATGCGCAGCGCGTCGTCTTCGCCCAGTTCGATGGCACTTTGTGCGCGCATGGTGACCTCAGCCATGTCGGGCACCAGGCCGGCGGCTTCCAGGGCCAATTTGGTGGCCTCGAAATCTGCGCTGGCCGTGATGACTTCAATCGAGCCGTCTTCATTGGTGATGACGTCTTCGGCGCCCGCTTCGAGTGCAACGTCCATGATCTTTTCTTCGGACTGACCGGGACCAAACACGAGTTGCCCGCAATGCTTGAACTGGTAGGCCACCGAGCCTTCGGTGCCGAGATTGCCGCCATGCTTGCTCAATGCATGGCGAACCTCGGCTACGGTTCTGACCTTGTTGTCCGTCATGGTGTCGATGATCAAGGCCACACCACCCACGCCATAGCCTTCGTAGCGGATTTCCTCGTAGGAGATGCCCTCGAGGTTGCCCGTGGCCTTGTCGATGTTGCGCTTGATGGTGTCGGCGGGCATGTTGGCTGCCTTGGCCTTGTCAATGGCCAGCCGTAGACGGGGGTTGGCATTTGCATCGCCACCACCAGATCGGGCGGCGACCATGATTTCTCTGATGACGCGGGTCCAAATTTTTCCGCGCTTTTCATCCTGGCGACCCTTGCGGTGCTGGATGTTGGCCCATTTGCTGTGACCTGCCACCTTGATGTCCTCTGAGCTTGAATGAATCGCATTTTAGGGGGCAGCAGTGCCCACTCTGACTCAAAGAAAAGGGCTGCACGGTGGCAGCCCTTGTTCCTCTGTATCCCGTGTGGGGATCAGGCCTCCTGAGGCTCAGCCGGCTCCGAGCGGGAAGGTTTGGCATCCTTCTTGGGGTTGGGCTGAATGTCCAACACGGCTTCGCCCTGCTCGTCGATGTCGACTTGCAAGCGCCCCCCATCGGTCAAACGGCCAAACAGCAATTCGTCGGCCAAGGCCTTGCGAATCAATTCCTGGATCAGCCTTTGCATGGGTCTTGCCCCCATGAGCGGATCAAAGCCCTTCTTGGCCAGGTGCTTGCGCAAGGCATCGGTGAAGGTGACTTCCACGCGCTTCTCGGACAACTGGGTCTCGAGCTGGAGCAAGAACTTGTCCACCACGCGCAGGATGACTTGTTCATCCAGGGCCTTGAAGCTGACGGTGGCATCGAGGCGGTTGCGGAACTCCGGTGTGAAGAGTCGCTTGATGTCGGCCATCTCGTCGCCAGCCTCACGGGCATTGGTGAAGCCGATGGTGGACTTGTTCATGGTCTCGGCACCCGCGTTGGTGGTCATGATGATGATCACATTGCGGAAATCGGCCTTGCGGCCATTGTTGTCGGTGAGCGTGCCATGGTCCATGACCTGCAGCAAGACATTGAAGATGTCGGGGAGGGCCTTCTCGATCTCGTCGAGCAGCAGCACCGCATGGGGCTTTTTGGTGATGGCCTCGGTGAGCAGGCCCCCCTGATCAAACCCCACGTAGCCGGGTGGCGCGCCAATGAGGCGCGAGACGGCGTGCCGCTCCATGTACTCGGACATGTCAAAGCGGATGAGGTCAATGCCCATGATGTAGGCCAGTTGCTTGGCCGCTTCGGTCTTGCCCACACCGGTGGGACCGCTGAAGAGGAAGGAGCCAATGGGCTTGTCGGTCTTGCCCAGGCCAGAGCGAGCCATCTTGACGGCGGAGGCGAGGACCTCCAGCGCCTTGTCCTGGCCAAAGACCACGCTCTTGAGGTCACGCTCCAGGTTTTGCAGCTTGCTGCGATCATCAGAGGAAACCGAGGCAGGCGGGATGCGTGCGATTTTGGCGACGATGTCCTCGATTTCGGACTTGGAGATGGTCTTCTTGCGCTTGGAGGTCGGCAAGATGCGCTGAGCAGCGCCCGCCTCGTCGATCACATCGATGGCCTTGTCCGGCAGATGACGATCGTTGATGTACTTGGCGCTGAGCTCCGCTGCGGCTTGCAACGCTGTCAGGGCGTACTTGACGTTGTGATGCTCCTCGAAGCGGGACTTGAGGCCTTTGAGGATGTCCACGGTTTGCTCCACCGTGGGCTCAATGACATCCACCTTCTGGAAGCGACGCGAGAGGGCGGCGTCTTTTTCGAAGATGCCCCGGTATTCGGTGAAGGTGGTGGCGCCAATGCAGCGCAATTGACCCGAGCTCAAAGCGGGCTTGAGCAGATTGGACGCATCCAAGGTTCCACCAGATGCGGCACCGGCACCTATCAAGGTGTGGATCTCGTCGATGAACAAAATCGCATGGGGCTTGTCCTTGAGCGACTTGAGAACACCCTTGAGCCGCTGCTCGAAGTCGCCACGGTATTTGGTGCCAGCCAGCAGTGCGCCCATGTCCAGTGAGAACACCTGCGAATCAGCCAGCACTTCGGGCACATCGCCCTGCGTGATGCGCCAGGCCAGACCTTCGGCAATGGCCGTCTTGCCCACCCCCGCCTCGCCCACCAACAAGGGATTGTTCTTGCGGCGGCGGCACAGGATTTGGATGACGCGCTCGACCTCGTAATCGCGGCCAATGAGGGGATCGATCTTGCCTTCCTTGGCGGACTGATTGAGGTTCTGGGTGAACTGTTCCAGCGGAGAGGCTTTCTCCGATTTTTCTGCTGGGGCTTCCTCGGACTCATTGGAGGGCGACTCGGCAGGTTTGCTGGGCTCGCTCTCTTCTTGCTTGCGAATGCCATGGGCAATGAAGTTCACCACATCCAGGCGCGTCACACCTTGCTGATGCAGGTAATACACCGCATGGGAATCTTTCTCACCAAAGATGGCCACCAGCACGTTGGCACCCGTGACCTCTTTTTTACCGTTGCCCGTGGACTGCACATGCATGATGGCGCGCTGGATCACACGCTGAAAGCCCAGGGTGGGCTGGGTGTCAACCTCATCGGTGCCCCCCACCTGAGGGGTGTTGTCCTTGATGAAGTTGGTGAGGGACTTTCTGAGGTCGTCCATGTTGGCTGAACATGCACGCAGCACCTCGGCAGCGCTGGGGTTGTCCAGCAAGGCGAGCAACAAATGCTCGACCGTGATGAACTCATGACGCTGCTGCCTGGCTTCCACGAAGGCCATGTGCAAACTGACTTCAAGTTCCTGGGCAATCATGAGGGTTCCTCTTTGTGTGTCCGTGATTCGAAATGTATATGGGTTCCAAAGGCTGTCAATCAATGGGCTCATATACACATTGCAAGGGATGACCATCCCGATGGGCGGCCTCCCTGACCAATTCCACCTTGGTGGCTGCCACATCCTTGGTGAAGACCCCACAGACACCACGTCCGTCGATGTGGATCTTCAGCATGATTTGGGTGGCCGTCTCCCTGTCTTTGCTGAAGTACTCCTGTAGCACCCTCACGACAAATTCCATGGGGGTGTAGTCGTCATTGAGCATGACCACTTGGTACATCTGCGGGGGTTGCACGCGCTGAGTCAGCCGCTCCACCACCAGTGAGTCGTCACCTTGGGCCGGTGGCCGTGTGGGTTGCCAGGAGGGTTTGTTCGCCATGGAAATCATTCTATCGGTGTCAATTTCCCATGCCTTTTGCAATCTATTTAATTATCTTTTGTAGTATATTGATGTTCAATTTTTCATCCGAGTGAGTCATTTTTTGTAAGTGAGGGAATCATGGCCATAGGAACAGTCAAGTGGTTCAACAACACCAAGGGGTTTGGCTTTTTGCGCTCAGAGGAGGTCAATGCGGATGTCTTTGCGCATTTCTCTGAGGTTCAAATCGAAGGCTATAAAACCCTACCCAAAGGGGCAGTGGTCCAGTTCGATCTGGAGGTCGGCCCCAAAGGCATGCTGGCCAAGAACATCCGCATCCAAGAGGTGATCGCCAGCCTCAAAAACATCGAGGAAGTGGCCCTAGCGCACCGGGACGATCTGGGCACCCGGCAGTAAGCCCTCGGGGCATTGGCAACGGCTCAGCCATCGGGCTTTGGTCTGTGCGTGGGCATCACCTCACCCTGCCCCCTTCACGATCCAACAAAAAGGCGACAAAGCTCGACGCTTTGCCGCCTTTCTTCTATGCCCGGATCAACTGACCCGATCAAGCCGCCATTGAGTTGATGATGGCATTGAAGGTGGCACTGGGGCGCATGATTTCATCCAGCTTGGCGAAATCGGGACGGTAGTAACCGCCAATGTCCACATGCTTGCCTTGAACCGCATTCAACTCGGCCAGGATCTTGGGCTCGGCTTGTGCCAGTTGCTTGGCCACGGGAGCAAAGTGCTTGGCCAGTTCGGGGCTCTCGGCTTGAGCCGCGAGCTCTTGTGCCCAATACATGGCCAGATAGAACTGGCTGCCCCGGTTATCAAGCTCGCCAGTTTTGGGTGAAGGACCTTTGCGGTTATCCAGCAGCTTGCCAGTGGCCGCATCCAGCGTCTTGGCCAGGACCTTGGCGTTGGCATTGCCTTGCTGCAAGCCCAGATCCTCCAGGCTCACGGCCAAGGCCAAAAACTCACCCAGCGAATCCCATCGCAGGTGGTTTTCTTCCACCAGCTGTTGCACATGCTTGGGTGCGGAGCCACCTGCACCAGTCTCGTACATGCCGCCACCAGCCATCAAAGGCACGATGGAGAGCATCTTGGCCGAGGTGCCCAATTCCATGATGGGGAACAAATCGGTGAGGTAGTCGCGCAAGATGTTGCCCGTTGCGCTGATGGTGTCTAGGCCACGCACCACGCGCTCGAGGGTGTAGCGCATGGCACGGACCTGACTCATGATCTGGATGTCCAGGCCCGAGGTGTTGTGCTCGTGCAAGTACATCTTCACCTTGGTGATGAGCTGCGCCTCGTGGGGACGATAGGCATCCAGCCAGAACACGACCGGCATGCCAGAGTTGCGTGCGCGGTTGACGGCCAGCTTCACCCAGTCACGAATGGCCGCATCCTTGACCTGGCACATGCGCCAAATGTCGCCCTCTTCCACGTTCTGGGTCAACAGCACCTCGCCCGTATCCAGATCGGTGATGTTGGCCACACCGTCCTCGGGGATTTCGAAGGTCTTGTCGTGTGAGCCGTATTCCTCGGCCTGTTGAGCCATGAGGCCAACGTTGGGAACCGTGCCCATGGTGCGGGGATCAAACGCGCCGTGCCATTTGCAGAAATTGATCATCTCCTGGTAGATGCGGGCGAAAGTGGATTCGGGCATCACTGCTTTGACATCTTTCATGCGACCGTCGGCGCCATACATCTTGCCGCCGGCACGGATCATGGCGGGCATGGAGGCATCCACGATCACATCGTTGGGGGAGTGGAAGTTGGTGATGCCTTTGGCCGAGTCCACCATGGCCAGCTCGGGGCGATGCTCGTGGCAGGCGTGCAAGTCGCGCTTGATTTCCTCTTGTTTGGACTGGGGCAAGGTGGCGATCTTGTTGTAGAGATCGACCATGCCGTTGTTGACGTTCACGCCGAGCTCTTTGAACAGGGCTTCGTGCTTGGCAAAGGCATCCTTGTAAAAAATCTTGACGCAATGGCCAAACACAATCGGGTGAGACACCTTCATCATGGTGGCCTTGACGTGCAGGGAGAACATCACACCGGTTTTGTGTGCGTCTTCGATTTGCTGCTCATAGAAATCGAGCAAGGCTTTTTTGCTCATGAACATGCTGTCGATCACTTCGCGATCCTGCAAAGCCACCTTGGGCTTGAGCACAATGGTTTTGCCACTCTTGGTGATCAATTCCATTTTGACGTTGCGGGCGCGATCCAGGGTCATGGACTTTTCACCGTGATAGAAGTCGCCATGGTGCATGTGGGAGACGTGCGTGCGAGAAGCCTGGCTCCACTCCGCCATGCTGTGAGGATTCTTGCGGGCGTATTCCTTGACAGCCTTGGGCGCTCTGCGATCCGAGTTGCCTTCGCGCAGCACGGGGTTGACGGCACTGCCAATGCATTTGGCATAACGCGCCTTGATGGCTTTTTCCTCGTCGTTTTTGGGGCTCTCGGGATAGTCTGGCAAGTCGTAACCCTTGGCCTTGAGTTCCTTGATGGCGGCAAGCAACTGAGCCACCGATGCGCTGATGTTGGGCAGCTTGATGATGTTGGCATCGGGTTGGAGGGTTTTCTTGCCCAGCTCAAGCAATGTGTTGGGCATGCGCTGCTCGGGCTTGAGCATGTCAGAAAACTCGCCAATGATGCGGCCAGCCAATGAAATGTCGCTGGTCTCGATGTTGATCTGGGCAGAACTTGCAAATCCGCGGATGATGGGCAAGAAGGAGGCTGTCGCAAGCAATGGCGCTTCGTCGGTCAAGGTGTAAATGATGGAAGGTGCGTTCTTGCTCATCTGCAGTGTTCTCCTAAATGATGGTGTTCTGAATCGTGGCCGGATCATGCCCACACAGCCTTTCCATTGGCTGACCGGGCATCATAATTTGCACTGGGTTTTCATGATACAAAAAGATGGTGCGCTGCACCACCCAGCTCTGCACCTGCGCCTGGGGAACGTATATTCCGCACAGAAAGTGAATCTCCCATGCGCATTCCTATGCAGCCCCAGTTGCTCTTCTCACTGCTTGCCAACCAGGTACGCAAAGTGCTCGCCTTGATCGTGCTGGTGCTGGCGGCCTCGACCCCGACCTGGACCCTGGCGAGTGAAGCACCACAAACCCAATTGCCTCGCACACGCATTCAAGCCGGCATGCACTTCATCGATGCCCAGGTGGCCCAATCCCCGGCCGAAATGGAAGTGGGCCTCATGCACCGCAAATCCATGCCGGCCAACGAGGGCATGCTGTTTGTATTCCCGGATCGGCAACCCCGGTGTTTCTGGATGAAAAACACCTTGATGCCATTGACCATCGCCTTTCTCGCGGACGACGGCACGATCTTGCAAACGGCAGACATGAAAGCGGGATCCCTGGATTCCCATTGCTCCAAAGAGGCCGTGCGTTATGCCCTGGAGATGAACCTCGGCTGGTTCAAACAACGCGGCATTTCAACCGGCACACGCCTGCTCCTCAAACAGCCATGAAAAAAGGCATCCGAAGATGCCTTTGATTGAGGGTGACCGGTCGATCAACCGAAGTTGGCTTGCACGAAATCCCAGTTCACCAGTTTGTCCAGGAAGGTCTCGACAAACTTGGGACGCAGGTTGCGGTAGTCGATGTAGTAAGCATGCTCCCACACGTCCACGGTCAGCAGGGCTTTGTCAGCAGTGGTCAGCGGCGTGCCGGCAGCACCCATGTTGACGATGTCCAAAGCGCCATCGGGCTTTTTCACCAACCAAGTCCAGCCTGAGCCAAAGTTGCCCACGGCCGATTTGACAAATGCCTCGCGAAACGCTGCGTAGCTGCCCCACTTGGCCGTGATGGCTTGAGCCAGGCTGCCCTGGGGCTCACCGCCGCCATTGGGCTTCATGCAGTTCCAGAAAAAAGTGTGGTTCCAGATTTGCGCGGCGTTGTTATAAATGCCACCGGTGGATTTCTTGACGATCTCCTCCAGAGCCATGGATTCAAATTCTGTGCCCTTTTGCAGATTGTTCAGGTTCACCACATAGGCGTTGTGATGCTTGCCATGATGGAATTCCAGGGTTTCCTTGGAATAGTGGGGCGCGAGGGCGTCAAGGGGATAGGGCAAAGCGGGCAAAGTGTGTTCCATGAGTTCCTCAAAGAGTTGGAGATGAAAAGTTCATTTTAGAAAGTTTCAGGATGGGGAGACCCTCTGGACCTCCAAATGGGCTTTTCCATCCTGGAAATGGGCGGTCAAAGCCTGTTTGGCCTTGAGTTGATGGACAGAGGTCACCACCCGCCCTTGATCGTCCGACATCCGCACAAACCCCCTTTGAAGCACCTGGTCTGGGTGCACAGAGGCCAGGCGCGTCGCCAGCCCCCCCAACACCAAACGAGCCCGATCCAAGCGGACCGGCAAAACGCCATCCCTGCGAAAAGCCAAATGCCCCACACGCGATGAGTGACGTTGGGTCAGCAAGACCGCAGCTTGGCGCAGGCGCAAGCTCACTTGATCCAGGCGAGCGCCCATGGCTTTCAATCGAAGCTGGGGTTGGCGCATGCTCATCTGGCAGTCATCGAGTTGCTGGTGGGCTGAGTCCAGGGCGCGCGTGATGCACTGACTCAACTCATCGGTCAGGTGACTGAGTTCGACCAGGCAATCCTGGCGGGACCTGGCACAGGCCTGGGCAGCAGCAGTGGGTGTGGCTGCACGCAGATCACACACAAAGTCGGTCAGGGTGAAATCGGTTTCATGCCCAACGCCACTGATGGTCGGCCAAGGCGCCTGAGCCAAGTAGCGCACCACCCGCTCATCGTTGAAGGCCCACAAGTCCTCCAGCGCCCCCCCGCCCCGCACCAACAACACCACGTCCACATCGGGGATGGACTTCAAACGCTCCAAGGCCTGAATGATCAGGGGCGGTGCTGAATCGCCCTGCACCAGCGTGGGCGACAAACAAACGGGAATGTGCGGCGCTCGGCGCTTGAGGGTGGTGAGCACGTCATGCAGAGCTGCGCCATCGGCAGAGGTGACCAGGCCGATCTTTTTTGGATAAAGGGGAATGGCACGCTTGTTGGCTTCATCGAACAAGCCCTCGGCCTGCAAACGCGATTTGAGTTGCAAAAACCGCTCGTACAAGTCGCCAGCACCCGCCAATGCGATGGACTCCACAATGATCTGGACATCCCCTCTTGGCGCATACACCGAGAGGCGGCCACTCACCACCACCTTGGCGCCTTCCCTGAGCGGCTGCTGAAGCAACCGGGCTTGCTGCCTGAACATGGCGCATTTGAGTTGGCCCGATTCATCCTTGAGCGTGAAATACACATGACCACTGGACGCCTGCGTGAAGTGAGAGACCTCACCAGAGACGCGCAGGGATGAGAAGCGGCTTTCCAGGGCATCGCCAATGGCCAAACACAAGGCACCAACCGGCCACACGGAAGGGCGCGCATCGTTTGCAAGGTTCCTGGTCATGGAGCTGGTCATGGTTTGATCTTAATGGCCGCACAGTTTTACCCGTAGGTAAACACGCTGCTCAAACATTCATCGATTCAACTCCAACCCGCATCAATCCATGGGTATTTGAGGTGATTCAAAACATACTCACAAAGTTGTCCACAAGTGCTGTGAACAGCGCATGAGACATAATGTTTACAGGAGGATCTCATCTTGGTTTCCATCGTTGAAGCAGCGGGTTGGCCCATTTGGCCTTTGATTTTTTGTTCCATCCTGGCCTTGGCCCTGATCGGCGAGCGCTTTTACATGCTGCAGGCGGACAAAGTTGCCCCACGCGATTTGCTCGAGGATGTGATGGATGCCGTGGTGGATCGCATCCCCAGCTCAGCCAGTATTGATGAACTGGCCTCAGGCTCGGCATTGGGTGAACTCCTCGCGCAGGTGTTGAGGCTTTACCAAGCCAATCCCCAGCAAGATGCCGCCACCCTGCGCTCCAGCCTGGAGTCACACGGCCGGGAAGTGGCACACCGCCTCGAGCGCTATTTGCCTTCAATTGGAACGATTGCATCCGCTTCTCCCCTGCTGGGTTTGCTGGGCACTGTGATTGGGATGATTGAAATCTTTGGCTCTCAATCGCCTGGCAACGCCAATCCGGCCGAGTTGGCCCATGGCATCTCGGTGGCGCTCTACAACACGGCATTCGGCCTCATCGTGGCCATTCCCACCTTGGCGTTTTGGCGGCACTTCCGTCACACCGTGGACGAATATGTGGTTCAGCTTGAATCCCAGTCCGACGCCCTCATCAAGCACCTGTGCCAAAAGCAACCCAAGGTGTGACCATGCGGTTCAAGCGCTCCCAGCATTCAGAGCCTGAAATCAATCTCATTCCCTTCATCGACATCTTGTTGGTGGTGGTGATTTTTTTGATGCTCTCCACCACCTACAGCCAGCCCACGCAAATCAAGATCAACCTGCCGGTTGCAGACACCCAAACCCAAAACCAGACCAATAACCAGATCGTGATTCAAGTCACGCCCGAGGGGGGCTATGTGGTCCAAGGTGCGCGGCTGGGATCGGTGGACATCCAACTCCTCAAGCAAGCCATTTCATCGGTGGCGACCAGCATGAAAGATCCAGGCGTGATCATTCAGGCCGATGCACTGGCCACGCACCAGTCTGTGGTTCGGGTCATGGATGCCGCTCAGCAATTGGGCTTGGCACGCATGATCATTTCCACCCAGCGCGTGGGTGCGCGATAAGCAGCATGCGCTCACCAGACGCCTGGTTTGGCATTTGGCAACAACGTCGCTGGATCAACTGGCTGCTCTTACCGCTCAGCGGCCTGGCCAGAACATGGTGGTGGTTTCGCCGCCTCGTCATTCACCCCCAAGAGGTCCCAGCTGCCGTGGTCGTGGTGGGCAACCTCTGGCCGGGCGGCACCGGCAAGACCCCCATCGTCATGGCATTGGTCAAAGGCTTGCAATCACAAGGCTTCAAGGTGGGTGTGCTTTCCCGAGGTCACGGTCGCACCAGCGATGCAACCGCGCTCATACAACCCCACTCCCTGGCCAGCGAGGTCGGTGACGAGCCCTTGCTCATTCACAGGAACAGCCAGGCACCCGTTGCGGTCGGACGCTCGCGCGTGGCGGCAGCCCAACTGTTGCTCCGGCATCACCCCGAGGTGCAGGTGCTCATCTGCGACGACGGACTGCAACACCTGCAACTTGCCCACGACTTGGCCCTGGTGGTCATGGACGAGCGCGGCCTGGGCAATGGCTGGATGCTGCCTGCGGGACCTTTGCGGGAACCTTGGCCTCGTGCCCCAAGAGCCAGATGCCAGGAATGGATCCTCTCCCATGGCGCGCACCGGATTGAACCCGCGGTGGAAGTCCAACGCAAACTGGCTCAAGTCGCCATCAACGGCGATGGCGAACTCATGACCATGGCACAGTTGGCCAGCCAGCCCCTTGCTGCGGTCTGTGGCATTGCCAAGCCCCAAGCCTTTTTCAGCGCCCTGGAACTCGCCGGCTGCGAGTTGATGCACACCGAGGCCTTTCCTGATCACCATGACTTTGCCGATTGGGTGCCCACCCAATGGCCCGCTTCGCAGTGGGTCTGCACCGAAAAAGATGCGGTGAAGATCTGGCAAAGCCATCCCCAGGTGTGGGCCGTGCCGTTGGTGTGCGAACTCCCGGCGGACTTTTGGCCGGGGTTCATTGCGGCCATCGAGTCCCGTTTAAGATCCTTGCATGGATCAAAAAATGCTTGAATTGCTGGTGTGTCCTGTGACCAAGGGACCGCTGGAATATCGCCCCGAACAGCAAGAGCTCATCTCGCGCAGCGCCCGCTTGGCCTATCCCATCCGTGATGGCATTCCCATCATGCTTGAAGAAGAAGCGCGTCCCCTTCAGCAAGAGGAATGGGAGAGGCCATGAGCCCAGCGTTCTCGGTGGTCATCCCCGCGCGGATGGCTTCCATCCGCCTGCCCAACAAACCCCTGGTGGACATCGCAGGTTTGCCCATGGTGGTGCGCGTGGCCCAACGCGCCGCGCAGTCGGGCGCTCAGCACGTGGTGGTGGCCACGGATGACGAGCGCATCCTGGTGGCCTGCGAGCGCTGCGGCGTGCGAGCGCTCATGACCGACGCCCACCATCCCAGCGGCACAGACCGCATCGCCCAGGCTGCTCGGCTGCTGGGTCTGCCCGACGACGCGGTGATCGTCAACGTGCAAGGCGATGAACCCCTGATCGATCCTGAACACATCCGCAACGTGGCGCAGTGCCTAAGCACCGATCCAAGTTGCAACATGGCCACCTTGGCCCACCCCATTCATGCCCATGAGGATTTCATCAACCCCAACATCGTCAAGGTGGTGGTGAATGCCTTGGGCCACGCCCTTTACTTCAGTCGTGCACCCATCCCTTGGTGGCGCGATGCGCCCAGTCAGGCCCCCGGTTTCAAGCCAGGCCAGGCCCTGCGCCACGTGGGGCTGTACGCCTACCGTGCCGGTTTTTTGCAAACCTACGCACATTGGCCTGCCAGCCCGGTCGAGGGCATCGAAGCCTTGGAACAGTTGCGCGTGCTGGACCAAGGCCACCGCATTGCCGTCCATGTTGCTCAAACCAGCAGTGGCATCGGTGTGGACACCCCGCAAGACCTCGAGCGGGTCAGAGAGACCTTTACCCAACGCCCGTCAGCCTGAGTTGGGCGTGAATGCTATGCTTGAACGCAAGTTCGCTCTCCTCTGATCTGATCAGGCCATTGTTAAAGGACCGCCATGAAACTCATTCTCCTTGGTGCACCCGGAGCCGGTAAGGGCACGCAAGCCAGCTTCATTTGTGAACGATTTGGCATTCCTCAGATTTCTACGGGTGACATGCTTCGTGCGGCAGTGAAGGCAGGCACTCCTTTGGGTCTGGAAGCCAAAAAAGTCATGGACTCGGGCGGCTTGGTGAGCGATGACATCATCATCGGCCTGGTCAAGGAACGCATCACGCAAAGCGACTGCGCCAAGGGATTCTTGTTCGACGGCTTTCCCCGCACCATTCCCCAAGCCGATGCGATGAAGGCCGCGGGCGTGAAGCTGGACTATGTGCTGGAAATCGATGTCCCTTTTGATGCCATCATCGAACGCATGAGTGGCCGCCGTGTTCATGTGGCCAGTGGCCGCACCTACCACGTCAAATTCAATCCGCCCAAGGTCGAAGGCAAGGACGATGCCACGGGCGAACCCCTCATCCAGCGCGATGACGACAAAGAAGCCACGGTCCGCAAGCGGCTCGATGTCTACGATGCCCAAACCCGCCCCCTGGTCGACTACTACTCCAACTGGGCCAAGCAAGAACCCAAATCCGCCCCCCAGTACCGCAAGATTGCAGGCCTGGGTTCAGTGGATGACATCAAGAACCGGGCGTTTGAGGCACTCACCTCCTGACATCGACCTCCTGCGCCAGGCAGGTCATTTGCAGCGCCAGCCGGGTCTTCACCGCATTGAGGTGGTCGGAGTAAAACCAGCCCGCATGCTGTGACGAAGGCCAAACGGTAGAGAACGCACATCGGCTGGAGATGGCCACTTGGACGCCCTCCTCAGCCAGCTTGCTCAGCGCCACCTGCCATGCTTCATTGAAGGTGCCGTGACCCGTGGCGGCCAACACCACCCCCTTGAGCGGTGTGCCGGGTTGATGGGCCAGGACCTCGGGCGCTAGCCACCATGGTTGGGCTTGTGCATGGTGCATGAACACCTCCACCCTGGGCCAATCCGGCTGCGCGAGCGCATCCTCAAGCCGGGGTCTGCGCCACATCGACCTGAGCGTTTTGGGCTTGTCGCCCAGGATCCAGCTCTGGTCGTGTCGAATCGCCAGGGGTGCACAGTCTCCACTGGTGAACGCGCTCAGGCGATCGGCATGGGACTTGGTGAGCCATTCGGGATGCAGGATGTGCCCGCCAAACGCCACACTCACACCCTGCGCATGGCCACTGTCGAGCCAGTCCAAGGCCAGACGCAGGTTGTCTGGACCATCGGTGTTGGGCGCGTTGCTGGGCAACATGGCGCCAGTGAGCACCACGGGACAGCCCTGGGGCAATAGCCAGTGCAGCAAAAAGGCCGTTTCCTCCAGTGTGTCGCTGCCATGGGTCAGCACCACCCCAGCGACATCGGCCTGATCACGCCAATGCTGGCAACGCCGCAACACTGTTCGCCACAACGCGTCGTTCATGTCTTTGCTGTCGACCTGAGCGACCTGGTCCACCACCACTTGGCCTGACATCGCCAGCCCCCATTGGGCCAACAAGTCCGCTGCCCCCACCTGGGCCGCCTGGTAATTCGAGGCAACGCTGACATCGGCGGCCAGGCCGGCAATCGTGCCGCCCGTGGCCAGGACAACCCATTTTTTTGAAGCTGAAGCGGTCATGGCTTGCAATTTTGAAAAAACTGGTTAAAAATACAGGTACTGGATGCAAAAACAGTTTTGTATCCCACCCCCAAGGAGGCCGACATGATTGCAGTCCAACTCACCGAGCGACAACAAGAAATCCTCGAACTCATCCAGCAAAGCATCGCACAAACCGGCGCCCCCCCCACGCGAGCCGAGATTGCCCAGCGCCTGGGCTTTCGATCCGCCAATGCCGCCGAAGACCACCTTCAGGCCCTGGCTCGCAAAGGGGTCATCGAACTCAAAAGCGGCACCTCCAGGGGCATTCGCCTCACCCCCCAGGCGCACAACCACCTCAAATCCGCCACCGCCAGCGAAGCCTCTCTGGCCGACCAGATTGGCCTGCCCCTGGTTGGCCGAGTGGCGGCGGGTTCGCCCCTGCTGGCTCAGGAACACATCGATCAAACTTTTTTTGTGCAGAGCTCACTCTTTGAGCGCAAGCCCGATTACCTGCTCAAGGTCCGGGGCATGTCCATGCGCGATGTGGGCATCCTAGACGGTGACCTGCTGGCCGTTCAAACCACCCAGTCTGCCCGCAATGGGCAAATCGTGGTGGCTCGCCTGGGCGATGAAGTGACCGTCAAGCGCTTCTTCAAAAAGACCGATGTCATCGAATTGCATCCCGAAAACCCCGATTACGACACCATCCTGGTTCATCCTGGCGAGCCCTTCGAGGTCGAAGGCCTGGCCGTTGGTTTGATTCGCAACACCCCTTTTCTGTGAGCCCAACATGAACATCATTCACCTGCCCACTGCCCACAACGCCAATGCGCAAGCCGCTCGCAAGGCCCTTCGTGTTTCCAGGGTGACAGACCAAAGCGCCCCCCGGCAAAGCGCCGGGCTCATGGTGATCTCGGGCCGCATGTCCGATGTCTGCGCCGAGCTAGATCGCCTTGTCATGCAAGAACAAATGCGCGAAATGCGCTGCAAAGCCGCCTGATCTCAGCGGGGGCTTGCCCCCCTTTTTGCGGGCTCAATGGGCATGGCGTGTCCTTCATAATGAGGACATGAAACCTCAATTCAACGCCATCGCCGTGGTTGGAACCGGCGCAATGGGGCAAGGCATCGCCCAAATCGCAGCTCAGGCCGGCAGCACCGTCTGGCTTTTTGATGTGGCACCCGGCGCCAGTGAAAAGGCGCAAAACGCCTTGTTCGACCAGTGGGACAAGCTGGCCAGCAAAGGCAAGCTCAGTGCCGATGCCGTCAGTGGCCATCGCTCGCGCATCCGCATCGCCAAAGAACTGGGTGATCTGCGCGAATGCCAATTGATCATCGAAGCCATTGTGGAACGGCTGGACATCAAGCAAGCCCTGTTCACCGATCTGGAGGCCATCGTCGCGCCAGAGACGGTGTTGGCCAGCAACACCTCCTCCTTGTCCATCACGGCCATCGCCGCCCCTTTGAAGCACCCCGAGCGACTGGCTGGCTACCATTTTTTCAACCCGGTGCCCCTGATGAAGGTGGTGGAAGTGATTGCAGGTCTGAAGACCTCCCCAGCGGTATGCGACCGCCTGCGGGCTTACGCCAGCGACATGGGGCATACGGCAGTCACCGCCAAAGACACACCAGGATTCATCGTCAACCATGCAGGCCGCGCCTATGGCACCGAGTCGCTGCGCATCGTGGGCGAAAACGTCACCGACTTCGCAACGGTGGACCGCATCCTCAAAGACCAAATGGGTTTTCGCCTGGGTCCCTTTGAACTGTTTGACCTCACGGCATTGGATGTGTCCCATCCCGTGATGGAATCCATCTACCACCAATACTACGAAGAAGCCCGCTACCGCCCCAGTGTGATCACGGCACAACGGCTCGCTGGCCGTCAATTGGGACGCAAGACAGGCCAGGGGTTTTATGCCTACGTGGATGGCAAGGCACACATCGAAGCCGAAGCACCCGCCCCCCAAGTCACCGACATGCCGCCGGTTTGGGTGTCTTCGCGCGCTGCACGCCGAGCCGAGCTCTACCAGTTGCTCAAAGACCTGGGCGCACACATTGAAACCGGCGCCAGTCCTTCCAGCCAAGCCTTGTGCGTGGTGGCGCCCTTGGGATTTGATGTGACCACCGTCGCGGTGGTTGAACGTCTGGACCCCAGCCGCACGGTGGGCATTGACCTGCTGGTGCCCGATTCGGCCACCAAGCGCCGTGTGCTGGCCACCAATCCAGCCACGCGCCCTGACATGCGCGATGCCGCCCACGCCCTGTTCGCACGCGACGGCAAAGCGGTGAGCGTGATCAAGGACAGCGGTGGCTTTGTGACTCAGCGGGTCGTGGCCCACATCGTCAACATCGCCAGCGACATTTGCCAGCAAGCCATCTGCACCCCGCACGATCTGGAGCTGGCAGTGACCCTGGGCTTGGGCTATCCCATGGGTCCCTTGGCCATGGGCAACCAGCTGGGGCCAGACAACATGCTGGAGGTCTTGTTCAATCTGCAAACGGTCTATGGCGATCCACGCTATCGCCCCAGCCCCTGGCTCAGGCGTCGCGGTGCCATTGGTTTGAGCCTGTTGCACGTGGAGGAGACCTGACCCCATGACTGCACAAATCAAAAGCCACACCCATGGGCAGACCCTGGTCCTGACCCTCTCCAACCCGGAATACCGCAACGCCCTGGGGCCGGAGATGTACATCGCCGGCATCGAAGCCCTGAACGCAGCCGAGTCCAACCCCGATGTGCGCAGCGTGGTCATCACCGGGGAGGGTGAGCACTTTTGTGCAGGCGGCAACCTCAACCGTTTGCTGGCCAATCGTCAACTGGACCCGTCTCACCAAAAGCAAAGCATCGATGCGCTGCACACCTGGATGGAGGCGCTCAGCACCTACCCCAAGCCGGTGATCGCTGCAGTGGAAGGGGCGGCTGCCGGCGCTGGCTTTTCGCTCGCCCTCATGTGCGACCTCATCATGGCTGCCGAGGATGCTGTGTTTGTCATGGCCTATTCCACCGTGGGTCTCTCGCCCGATGGTGGAGCCACCTGGAATCTGCCGCGCCGCCTGCCCCGCAACCTGGCTGCCGAAATCCTGTGGCTGGGCGGCAAAGTCTCAGCCCAGCGACTGCATGAATTGGGGGTGGTCAACCAGGTCACGCCCAAGCACCAGGCGCTGGAGCAGGCGCTGGCATGGGCGGACAAGCTCAACCAGCGCGCACCCAACGCCTTGGCCAGCGTCAAGGAGTTGCTGCTCGCCAGCGACCAGGCGAGCCTTCACGAACAGTTGAAGGCGGAGCAACAGCACTTCGTGAACAACCTGTTTCACCCCAATGGGGAAATCGGCATACAAGCCTTCCTCAACAAATCCAAACCGAAGTTTCAATCCTGAACGGGACACAGCATGGACGAACCCATACTCAATCTCGAGGAGAGAGAAGCCATCAACAGCGGCCGCTGGTTTGCATCGCTCTCCCCTTCCTTGCGACACGACATCTTGCGCTGCGCCTACGTCAAGCGGCTCAAGGACGGTGAACTCATCTCCACCCGGGGTGAGGTCCCCGAGGAATGGATGGCCTGCGCCAAAGGTGCGGTGCGGGTGAGCTCAACCTCCTTGTCGGGCAAACAAATCACCTTCACGTATGTGGAGCCCGGCATCTGGTTTGGCGACATTGCCCTCATCGATGGCGACAGCCGCACCCACGACACCTATGCGCATGGCGACACCACCATCTTGTGCGTGGCCAGGAACGACTTCCACAAAATCCTGTCCCAGCACGTGGAGTTCTATCAGGCCATGCTGCGGCTTCAGGCACGACGGATCCGATTGCTCTTTGGCTTGGTGGAAGACCTCAATACCCTGCCCCTGCGATCCCGCCTGGCCAAGCAACTGCTGCACCTCGCGCGCAGCTATGGGGTGCCCTGCCTCAACAACGCGCAGGAGATTCGAATCGGCTTGCACCTGGCACAAGAAGAATTGGCGCAACTGCTGGGAGCCTCACGCCAGCGCGTCAATCAGGAACTCAAGGCCATGGAACGCGAAGAGGCCATTCGCATTGAACCCGGTGGCCTGGTGGTGCGCCACCGCGACCTCCTCATGCGCATCAGCGAACACGAACTTTGAATCATGAGCAACGAATCCACCTACGAGGGCACCCGCCCTGTCAGTGAAGCCCACCGCTTCAACGAAGCAGCCTTGCTCGACTGGATGCATGGCCACATTCCCGGACTCCAGGGCGAGCTCAAGGTCGACATGTTCAAAGGGGGGCAATCCAACCCCACCTACAAACTCACCGTGGGCAAGCAAAGCTTTGTGATGCGCGCCAAACCCGGACCTGTGGCCAAGCTCCTGCCCTCGGCTCACGCCATCGAGCGTGAATTCAAGGTCATGAAAGCCTTGGCCGACACCGATGTGCCCGTGGCGCGCATGCATGCCCTGTGCGAGGACGAATCGGTGATTGGCCGCGCCTTTTTCATCATGGATTTCGTTCAGGGTCGGGTCTTGTGGGAGCAATCCCTGCCCGGCATGTCACCCCGGCAACGGGGCGAGATCTATGACGAAATGAACCGTGTGATCAGTGCCCTGCATTGCGTCAAACCCGACGCGGTGGGTCTGTCCGACTTTGGCCGACCCGGCAACTACATCGAGCGGCAAATCGCTCGCTGGAGCAAGCAATACCAGGCGTCCATCACCGATCCCATACCGGCCATGGATCACCTCATGGCCTGGCTGCCCCAGCATGTGCCCGACAGCGCCCGCAGTGATCACATCAGCGTGGTGCATGGTGACTATCGCCTCGACAACATGATCTTCCATCCCACCGAACCCCGGGTGTTGGCCGTGCTGGACTGGGAGTTGTCCACTCTGGGACACCCACTGGCCGATTTCAGTTACCACTGCATGTCCTGGCACATCGAGCCCGGCACTTTCCGAGGCATTGCAGGCCTGGATCTGGCGCAATTGGGCATCCCCCTTGAATCCGACTACATCCGGCGTTACTGCGAGCGCACGCAATTGACCACAGCTGACGCATTGGTGAATGACTGGAACTTCTATCTCGCGTACAACCTCTTCCGAATGGCCGCCATCCTGCAAGGGATCGCCAAGCGGATTGAGGAGGGCACGGCCTCCAGTGATCAAGCCCGTCGATCCGCTGCAGGTGCTAGACCCATGGCCGAGTTGGCCTGGAAGCTGGCCAATGCAACCCAGTAACAAGGAATCACCATGAACTTCGACTACAGCGACAAAGTCAAATCCCTACAAAAAGAGCTGACGGGCTTCATGGATGCCCACATCTATCCCAACGAAGGCCGCTTCTTTGCCGAGATAGAGGCCAACCGCAGCAAGGGCAACGCCTGGGTGCCCACACAAATCGTGGAAGAACTCAAGGTCAAGGCGCACAAGGCTGGCCTTTGGAATTTCTTCCTGCCCAAAAGCCACCGCGCGCCGCAAGGCCTGTCCAACCTGGAATACGCACCGCTTTGCGAAATCATGGGGCGCGTGCCGTTTGCCGCTGAAGTCTTCAACTGCTCTGCCCCCGACACCGGCAACATGGAAACGCTGGAGCGTTACGCCAGCGAGGCCATCAAGGACGAGTGGCTCGAACCCCTGCTGGCCGGCAAAATCCGGTCTGCCTTTTTGATGACCGAGCCCGAAGTCGCTTCATCGGACGCGACCAACATCCAGTGCCGCATCGAGCGCCAAGGCGACCATTACGTCATCAACGGACGCAAATGGTGGAGCTCTGGCGCGGGTGACCCGCGTTGCGCCATCTACATCGTGATGGGCAAGACCGATCCCGAAGCGCCCCGCCACTCGCAACAAAGCATGATCGTGGTGCCTGCCAACACCCCTGGCATCACCGTCAAGCGCGCATTGAGCGTGTTTGGCTATGACGACGCACCGCACGGGCACATGGAAGTCGAGCTCAAGAACGTCAAAGTGCCTGTCTCCAACATCCTCCTGGGTGAGGGTCGCGGTTTTGAAATCGCTCAAGGGCGCCTTGGCCCCGGTCGCATCCACCATTGCATGCGAAGCATCGGCAGCGCCGAGCGGGCATTGGAGCTCATGTGTCACCGACTCAATAGCCGGGTGGCATTTGGCAAGCCCATCTCCGCTCAGGGCGTGTGGCATGAACGCATCGCCGATGCGCGCATCATGATTGAACAAGCCCGACTGCTCACCCTCAAGGCCGCCTACATGATGGACACCGTGGGCAACAAACACGCCAAGGCCGAAATCGCCATGATCAAAGTGGTGGCCCCCAACATCGCAGGGCAAATCCTCGATATGGCCATCCAGGCGCACGGGGCAGCTGGTTTGAGCGGGGACACCCCACTGGCTTATGCCTATGCCCACCAGCGCACGCTGCGCTTTGCCGACGGTCCCGATGAAGTGCACCGCAACGCCATTGCCAAGCTGGAGTTGGCCAAGCACGCCCTCATCAAGGGTGAAATTGAAATGCCCGTCACTCGCGGCTTTTGATCAAGGGGTTGGACATGATCGATGTGTATTCCTGGGCAACGCCCAACGGGCACAAGGTCCACATCATGCTCGAGGAGTGTGGACAAGTGCTGGGGCGGGATTGGCAAGCCCATGCCATCAACATTGGCCAGGGCGATCAGTTCAAGCCCGAGTTTTTGGCCATCAGCCCCAACAACAAGATCCCCGCCCTCGTCGACCCCCATGGCCCCGACGGCAAACCGATTTCCTTGTTTGAATCAGGGGCCATCCTGGTCTACCTGGCTTCCAAGTTTGGCCGCTTCATGCCCCGCTCAGACCGTGACAAGTACGAGGTGTTGCAATGGCTGATGTTCCAGATGGGCGGTGTGGGTCCCATGCTGGGCCAGGCGCATCACTTTCGCATCTACGCCCCGGAAAAAATTGAATACGCCTACAACCGCTACACCAACGAGGCCAAGCGCCTTTACGGGGTGATGGACAAGCAGGTTGCCAAAAACGGTTACATCGCCGGCAAGACCTACACCATTGCCGACATCGCCATCTTCCCTTGGTTGCGCAGTTGGCAAAACCAGGGCATAGACTGGGCTGACTACCCTCACCTCAAGCGCTGGTTTGACACCATTGCGGCACGCCCTGCCGTGCAGCGCGGCGTGGAAGTCCTGACCCATTTGCGCAAGCCCTTGCAAGACGACAAAGCCAAGGACATCCTCTTTGGCCAAAGTCAATACCAGAAGCGCTGAGTCGTCCCGCTCCCAGAGCGGACCTTGATCAGGTCTTGATCTTCAAAATGGCATTGGGTTTGCCAGCAGGCTCTGCGGTGCAAGTGCCGTTGCTCACATACAAATAGCCATCGCGAAAGGCCATGCCTGCTGCGCCACACAGCCCAGCACCCACCCCCACGAGTTCGCTGGCGGCAGGCACGCCCGAGGGGTTGGCAATCTTGACCAGGGTGCCGTTGTTGCCATTGGCATCCCCTTTGTTGATCACATACAGGTTGCCACTGGCATCCAGCGCCATCGCATTGGGTAGAGGCAGGTTGACCGTGCCCAGGTTGAGTGCGGCTGAAAGGGTGCCAGTCGAGATGCGATAGCGCTTGATGGAACCAGGCGAGCCCTGCAAGGAAATGTAGATGTCGTCGTTGCCGTCGTAGACCACCCCCACCGGTGTGCCGCCCAGGGCGATGGTGGCGGCGTTGTTCCATGCGGGCACATCGCGGGTGACGAGTTGGGCGTTGGAGGTGTCGGCCACATAGACTTTGCTGGCCGTGAAGGCAATGCCGTAGCCATTCACCGTGATCTTCAGGGGGTTGGACATTTGGGTGGCCAAACCAATGCCGGTTCCTGCATTGAAGGTCGCCGCAGCAAACAAGGTGGTGTTGGGGTCAGCACCACCCGCGCTGTAAAAAGCCAGCCCCAATGGGCTGGTCAGGGTTGAAAACACGCTGCCCTGACCGTCGGCATCGATGCGCAAGATTTCATTGCGGGTTTGATTGGCCACATACAAATCGCTGCCCGAGGGCAAAAAGGCCATGTGCTTGGGTCCGCTGATGGTGACTCCGGTCACCACAAACTCCGTCACCGTCCCTGCCGGTACCGCAGACGATTGAGTCGAGCCGGAGGAGGAAGACCCCCCACCGCCGCCGCAACCCAGCAATGCGACGCAACAACAGACCCACACAAATCGGACCACCAAAGCTTGCATGCAATTAATGTAGATCATTCCGTTTGGCAGGCGCATCGGTCCATAATTGACCCTGTGCGCAGGAATTCAAGGGTCTGACCACCATGTTCAAGCTGTCTTTGTCGATTTTGTTGGCGTCCGTCATGGTGTTGTCCGCCTGCTCGGACGACAACCCCACCTCCCCCAATTACAAGCCCTATCCAGGCAAGTCGGCCAAAGAAGCGCCCAAAGGCACCGAGGCCGAAGCGCCCACATCGAGCAAGGTGGCGCAAAGTCTGCAAGCCCTCAAAGACGACATGGGCAGCGATGCCGACCCAGTCAAGGTGGCCAAGGCCTTGAAGGCCCGCCCGCCCAACTCCGGTCCCGAGCCCATGCTGATGCTCGACAAGAACAAAACCCCACTCGTTCCTGTGCTGCACAACACCATCAAGCTCAATTACTACGAATGCGATGGCGTGGTCGCCCCCTGGTTCCGGGAGTTGGTGGTGGCCGAAATGAATTACTTCTCCGCCCTCATGAACCTGCCCCTGGTCGATGGCAAACACTGTGTGGTGAGCATTGGCACCACCAGTGGATTGACGCCGGGTCGGATCAGCATCGATCTGCATGAAACCCCCGAGCGCCTCAAGGACTGTCTGAGTGCCAAGCTGTGCGGCCAGTTTCGTTCCATGAGCTTGATCGAAAAAGGCACCACGCTCTACCGTTCTTATTTTTTGTCTGACATGGGGCGCAAGATGATCAGTCGCCAGTGCGTGAACCATGAAGGCAAATGGTTCAAGGACAAAAACTGTTACGACGTGGATCCCCCCCCACCCCCGAAAAGCTGAACGGATTCAACCCGTCCTGGTCGCAAACCACGATCCTGGCGAGGCAACTGGGTCGGTTTGGCTGCTCACACTGAACGCTTTCACCGGGTCCAGGACCTGGGCTTGAAAATTAAAATGCCTCGATTGGGACAGATCCTTGCCTTTGGGCCTCAAGTCTGCCCCACCGGATCCGACTCAAAGGCGTCATGAAGCAATTTCTCATCCATTGGCTCTACCGCCTGGCTTTGATCGGCCTGCTGGGCGTGGCTTTGTCTGCCGCTTCGCCAGTGGCCTGGGCCAGCTCCGAGGAGCATGGCAAGGAAGATACCCCCAAGGCAGCAGCCAAGGAAGAGGGTGGCAAGTCCACTGTGGTCCAAGTGCCCAAGCGCACCTTTGAAGGGCAGGAGCCCCTGTTCTACCTGAATTCTGATCGCCGCCCTTTTGTCGAACCCCTGCGCAAAAGTGGCGAAGAGAGCTATTACATCTGTCGAGGTACGGTGGGCTACTGGTTCCGTGAACTGGTGGCCCAAGAGGCCAGCATGCTGGCTCAGCGCAACGGTTTTGAAACGGTCAAGTCCGACTTGTGTGCCCTGCGCCTGATCGAGACACGCACCGGTAAAAAGCGCCCCATCATCTCGGTAGAGTTCTACCTGAGCAGCGAACACATGCAAGCCTGCATCTTGGGCGAAATCTGCCCCAATGCACGCTCGGCCATCATGTTCGTCAAGGACAAGGCGCTCTATCGCAGCTATTTGATTGGGGACAGCAAGCTCGGTCAGGTCAAGGAATATTGCCTGGACAACCGCAGCAACATCCTCGCCAATGAGCCGTGCTGGAAGTATTTCGCCAACCTGGACCAGGACAAGGCCAAAGCCAAGGACGAATCCAAGTCAGCCCAGCAAGAAGCCAAAAAAGCAGAAGAAGAGGCCAAACAAGCGGCGAAAGAGGCGGAAGATGCCACACGCAAAGCCCGCACAGCCCGACGTGAAGCCCGTGAAAAAGGCCAGCCCCGGGACGTTCCCAGCGCTGCACCGGCCCATTGAGGGACAGGGACCAACCAGAGGATGGCCTGTCCGGAGGGAATCGAACCCCCGACCCGCAGCTTAGAAGGCTGCTGCTCTATCCAACTGAGCTACGGACAGACGGGAAAGTGAAACCTTCGGTTTGAATGAATCCAAGGTAAATGGTCGGGGCGACATGATTCGAACATGCGACCCTCTGCTCCCAAAGCAGATGCGCTACCAGACTGCGCTACGCCCCGAACCTCTGCATTCTATCCACACACCCTCGCACGCCCTGACATGGACAAAGCCCAGACCTGGACCGAGGGTAAGCACCAGTGCAATATAGTTCCTTCGCTGGCGATACTTTCGGCACTTTAATTCATGCCCCTCCCATGGAACTCAGCCTTACCGACCACCAGGTTTCGCCTCCCCTGGTCACCATTCCCAGGCTCTACAACGCAGCACACGATTTGATCGCCCGCCATGCCCAACGGCGTGACAAGGTGGCCTTTGCGCAAGACGTGGACGGACCCAGCCTCACATTTGGTCAACTCGAGGACCGGGTCCAACGCTTTGCCAGCGCCTTGCTCAAAGCCGGATTGCGCGCTGAGGACCGGGTGATGCTGTGCATGCACGACACCCTGAATTGGCCGGTGGCCTTTCTGGGTTGCATTTATGCGGGCGTGATCCCGATTGCCACCAACACCTTGCTGACCCCCAAGGACTACCAGTACATGCTCGAGGATTCGCGCGCTGTGGGCTTGCTGGTCTCATCAGCCCTGTGGCCACAGTTCAAGGACATCGTGCCTTCCAGCGTACGCACCTGCTGGGTGGATGGCGATGCCGTTGCCCCTCACCCTCGAATGGACGACCTGGTGTCATCGAGCGAGCCCCTGAAACAGCCCCATGCATCGGTGAGCGACGAAGCCTGCTTTTGGCTTTACTCCAGTGGATCAACCGGCGCGCCCAAGGGCACGGTGCACCTGCACAGTCACTTGATTCAAACCGCTGAGTTGTATGGCCGAGGCGTGCTGGGCATCCAGGAGCAGGATGTGGTGTTCTCGGCGGCCAAATTGTTTTTTGCCTATGGCTTGGGCAATGCCCTGAGTTTTCCGCTGTGCGTGGGTGCGACCACCATTTTGCTGTCACGCCGTCCCACACCCGAGGATGTCTTTGCCATCCTCAAGACCCGTCAGCCCAGCATTTTTTATGGGGTACCCACGCTCTTTGCCGGCATGCTGGCCCATCCCCTTTTGCCCAAGGCCAGCGAATTGAACCTGCGTGTGTCCACCAGTGCGGGCGAGGCCTTGCCTTCAGACATCGGCCAGCGCTGGCAGGCGCACTTTGGCACAGACATCCTCGATGGCATTGGTTCGACCGAGATGCTGCACATCTTTTTGTCCAACCAGCATGGCAATGTGCGCTATGGCACCACTGGCAAGCCCGTTCCCGGTTATGAATTGAGGCTGGTGGACGACCATGGCGCGCCAGTGCCCACGGGGGAGCTGGGAGAGTTGCAAATCAAAGGTCCCTCTTCAGCCTTGATGTACTGGAACAACCGCGCCAAAACCAAACACACTTTTGCAGGCGAATGGACACGAAGTGGCGACAAATACAGCGTGGATGAACAGGGCTACTACACCTATGGCGGGCGCAGCGACGACATGCTCAAGGTGGGCGGCATTTACGTCTCCCCCTTCGAAGTGGAGGCCACACTCATGACGCACCCCGCAGTGCTGGAGGCGGCGGTGGTGGGTCACGCCGATGAGGCCGACCTCATCAAGCCCAAGGCCTTCGTGGTGCTCAAGCCTGGACAACAGGTGAGCGAGGAGGAGCTCAAGGCGCATGTCAAATCACGCCTGGCACCCTACAAATACCCTCGCTGGATTGAATTGGTCAAGGATTTGCCCAAAACCGCCACTGGAAAAATCCAGCGCTTCAAATTGCGCTGACTAGGGTCATTCCTTAGGCGATAGGCCAGACTCACCTGCCCATAATCCCCCACGAATTCTTAAGGAGCCAACATGTCTTCACGCCGTCAACTTTTGAAGCAAACCGCCGCCGTCGTTGGGGCCGCTTCTGCGGGCCTCTTGTTGCCAGAAATTGCTCGCGCACAGAGCAACAAAATCCGCATCGGCTTCATGCTGCCCTACACGGGCACCTTTGCTCAGCTGGGCATCGGCATTGACAACGCGTTTCGCATGGCCATCGACGAACAAGGCGGCAAGCTGGGTGGCCGCGAGATCGAGTGGTTCAAGCTCGACGATGAATCCAACCCCGCCAAGGGCGTTGAAAACGCTCAGCGCATGGTCCAGCGCGACAAGGTCGATGTGCTGGTGGGCACGGTCCACTCTGGCGTGCAAATGGGCATTCACCGGGTCGTTCGCAACACCAACGTGATCAACCTCATCCCCAACGCCGGTGTGCATGCCGCCACCCGCGAGCTGTGCGCTTCCAACGTCTTTCGCACCTCATTCAGCAACTCTCAACCCACCTTGGCCCTGGGCAAGCCCATGGTGCAGCGCGGCCACAAGAAGGCCGTGTGGATCACCTGGAACTATGCTGCGGGCGAAGAGGCCTTCGAAGGCTTCAAGCAAAGCTACGAAGCCGCTGGCGGCACCATCATCAAGACCCTGGGGTTGCCCTTCCCGCAAGTTGAATTCCAAGCCTTGCTGACTGAAATCGCCGCGCTCAAACCCGATGCCGTGGCCTGCTTTTTTGCAGGTGGCGGCGCAGCCAAGTTCATGAAGGACTACGCTGCTGCAGGCCTCAAGGGCAAGATCCCTCTGTACGGCTCTGGCTTCCTCACCGAAGGTGTCATCGAGGCTGCGGGGGCTGCAGCCGAAGGGGTCGTCTCCACCCTGCACTACTCCGATTCGCTCGACACTCAGCGCAACAAAGATTTCCGCCTGGCCTACGCCAAGACCTTCAAGCTCCAACCCGATGTCTACACGGTGCAGGGCTATGACACGGCCTTGTTGCTCATTGCAGGTGCCAATGCCGCCAAAGGCGACTTCAACAACCGCAAGGTGTTGTACGAAGCCATGGAAAACGCCAAGATCAACAGCCCCCGAGGCGCCTGGACCATGAGCAAGTCGCACAACCCCGTGCAGGACTTTTACCTGCGCGAAGTGGTCAAGGGCGAAAACAAGGTGATTGGCGTTGCCGCCAAGGCCTTGGCCGACCCAGGGACCGGTTGCCGCATGGGTTGATGGCTTGTGGGATTTGCCGATTTCCTGATCCAGATCCTCAATAGCGTTCAGTACGGTTTACTGTTGTTCATGCTGGCCGCAGGCCTCACCCTGATCTTCGGGATCATGGGGGTGGTCAATTTGGCCCATGGCAGTTTTTACATGCTGGGCGCTTACCTTGCGTACGGGATCACCGCCAAGCTCTCCAGCTTTGGCCTCGCCCTGGCTGCGGGTGCCGTGCTGTCCTTTGCCTTTGGCTGGCTGCTTGAAAAAGGCTTGTTCCGCTTCTTCTACACACGCGACCACCTCGACCAGGTCTTGCTCACCTTTGGCCTGATTTACCTCTTTGAAGAGCTGCGCTCCATCGTCTGGGGCAACGATGTGCACGGTGTGCCCATCCCCGAGTGGCTGCGCGGCTCGATCGCCCTCACCGACACCCTGGCCTACCCCCACTACCGCCTCTTTGTTGCGGGCGTGTGCCTGCTGCTGGCTTTGGCGCTGTGGGCTTTGATCCACCGCACCCGGCTGGGCATGCACATTCGCGCGGGCTCGTTCAACCGGACCATGGCGCAAGCCCTGGGGGTGGACATCGAACGCCTCTATGCCATCGTTTTTGCCATGGGTGTGGCCTTGGCGGCCATTGCCGGCATGGTGGCCGCCCCCTTGTCCAGCGTCTACCCCAACATGGGCGGCCAGGTGCTGATCATGTGCTTTGTGGTGGTGGTGATTGGTGGCATTGGCTCCATCCGCGGTGCCTTCATCGCTGCGCTGCTGGTGGGTCTGGTGGACACCTTTGGCAAGGTGCTGTTGCCCGGCGTGGCCAGCATGCTGGTCTATGTGCTCATGGCCTTGGTGTTGCTGTGGCGACCCCAGGGTCTTTTCAAGAATTGATTCACCATGAGTGCCCACCACGTTCAGACCTCCGAACTCTCCAGGCCGCTTCAGCTGGCTTTGCTGGTGGCCGGTCTTGGCTTGGCGCTGTTGCCCCTGGGCGCCGAAGAATTCACCGTGGACTCGGTCACCCGCATGATGATCCTGGCGCTCTTTGCCATGAGCCTGGATGTGCTGCAAGGCGTCACGGGTCTGGTGTCTCTGGGTCATGCGGCTTACTTTGGCCTGGCGGGCTATGCCCTGGCTTTTTTAACGCCCAGCAACGGACCTGCCCAGCTTTGGTCCAGCTTGGCGCTGTCCATGCTGGCATCAGGCTTGCTGGCTTTGCTGGTGGGCGCCTTGGTGGTGCGCACACAGGGCATTTACTTCATCATGGTCACCATGGCCTTTGGCCAGATGGTCTATTACCTGTTCTTCGACAACAAGGCGCTGGGTGGCTCGGACGGCATCTACGTCAACTTCCGTCCGGACGCCGTCTTCTTCAACCTCGACAACCGGCTGCATTTTTATTACTTCACCTGGGTCTGTCTGGTCCTCGTGTTTTTGGGCTTGCGGCGCTTGCTCAAAAGCCCCTTTGGCCATGCCCTCAGCGGCATTCGCATCAACGAACACCGCATGCGCGCGGTGGGCTTTAACACCTACACCCACAAACTCAGTGCCTTCACGCTGGCGGGCTTGCTCGCTGGGCTGGCGGGCTATTTGTGGGGCGCTCAAACCGGTTTTGTGAACCCCGAGTTGCTGGGCTTTCATCAGAGTGCCCACCTCATCATGATGCTCATCCTGGGTGGCATGGGCAACTTTGCCGGTGCCATCGTGGGAGCCTTTGCATTCGAATACGCCTTGCATGTGCTCAAGGATTTGCCGGCGGTGGCGGGCTTTGATCTGGGGCAACACTGGCAGCTCTCCATGGGCTTGTTCATCGTGGCCGTGGTGATCTGGTTGCCTCAAGGCCTGGTGGGGGGCTTGCAAAAGTTGAGTCAGCGATTCAAGTCGGGGGAGCGCCCATGAGCCGCGAGATCTTGCTCAAAGCCGTTGACCTCACCAAGCGCTTTGGCGGGCTCACGGCCGTCAACGGCATCCACCTTGAATGGGCCAGGAACGAAATCCATGCCGTCATTGGTCCCAATGGCGCAGGCAAGTCCACGCTCACCCATCTGCTCTCGGGCGACCTCGCACCCACCAGTGGCCGCGTCGAACTCCTGGGGCAAGACATCACCGGCCACACGCCCGAATCCATTTCGCTCTCAGGCCTGGGTCGCAGCTTTCAGAAGACCAATGTGTTTTTGCCCCTGACGGTTTGGGAGAACGTGCGCCTGTCTGCTCAAGCGCGCCGCACGCCCTCACCCGCCAACCCCTTGGCCTGGCTGTACAAGGCCCAATCCGACCGCACCACGCACGACCTTGCACTGGCTGCCCTGGAGATGACCCAGCTCTTGGACCGCCTGGAGGTTCAGGCCCAACACCTGAGCCACGGTGAACAACGCCAGCTGGAAATCGCCATGTGCCTGGCCACCCAGCCCCAGGTCTTGCTGTTGGACGAACCCCTTGCAGGCATGGGCACCGCCGAGGCCGAACGCATGATCGATTTGCTGGGTCGACTCAAGCCTGACCATGCCGTGCTCCTGGTGGAACACGACATGGATGCGGTGTTTGCCCTGGCCGATGTCTTGAGCGTGATGGTCAACGGCCAGCTCATTGCCAGCGGCACAGTGGACGAGATCCGCGCCCACCCCGAGGTGCAGGCGGCTTATCTGGGCGAGGTGGGCGCATGAGCACCCAGACCCTGCTGAGCGCACAAGGCCTTCACACTTTTTATGGTGAGAGCCACATCCTGCATGGCATCGACTTTGAACTCCGCGCTGGCGAAACCATTGGCCTCATGGGACGCAACGGCATGGGCAAATCCACCCTGCTCAAAACCTTGCTGGGCATCGTGCGCCCGCGCACGGGTACGGTTCACCTGCGCGGGCAGACGGTCACGCACATGGCCACCCACCGCATCGCGCAAATGGGCATTGCCTATGTGCCCGAGGGGCGCGGCATTTTTGGCAACCTGAGCGTCAAGGAAAACCTGCTCATGTGCGCACGCCCCGGCGTGCAAGGCCAATGCCACTGGACCTTTGAGCGGGTGATGGATCAGTTCCCGCGCCTGGCCGAGCGACTCGGTCATGGCGGGCAACAACTCAGCGGCGGCGAGCAGCAAATGCTCAGCATTGGCCGCGCACTCATGACCAACCCCGATTTGCTCATCCTTGACGAGGCTACCGAGGGACTTGCCCCCCTCATCGCCAAAGAAATCTGGCGCATTTGCGCCCTCATCCGTGACAGTGGCATCAGCAGCATCATCGTGGACAAAAACTGGAAACAAGTGACCCAGATCACGACCCGCAATGTGGTGATGGTCAAAGGCCAGTGGGTTTTCAATGGCTCGTCCACCGACTTGCTGTCCGACCCGGATCAACTCCAGCAGTGGCTGGGGGTTTGACCCTGGCGCTGGGGCTACCCAGTGACTCACGGGCATCAGGAATATGGGCTGATCCGACGCTCTGTCGCCTGCGTGATCCGCATTCCCTTGCCGGCACCAAGGCCACCCCCTATGATGGATTTAACCTGCCGGTCGGTCAGTAAAGTCTCTGCCGCCTGATCCCGCCCCTCAAACCTAGGAAGCCCGCGCCATGAGCGAATCACTCAATTACAAGACCCTGGACATCCAAATCGCCGACAAGATCTCGGTCGTCACCCTCAATCGCCCGCCGGTCAATGCGCAAAACGCCGAGATGCGCACCGAGCTCACCGAAGCCTTTGATGTCCTGTCCGATCGCGATGACGTGGCCGTGGTGGTGCTCACGGGATCGGGCAAGATCTTTTCCGCTGGCGCAGACATCCGCGAGCGCCCCAACCTGGGCGCCACGCCTGGTGCTTATGGTCGTCACAACCGCATCGTGCGTGAATGCCACAACGCATTGGCCGAATGCAGCAAGCCCATCATCGCTGCCATCAATGGTCCGGCCATGGGCGCAGGCTTTGGCCTGGTCATGGCCTCTGACATCTGGATTGCCTCGACCGAGGCCTATGTCAACATGCCCGAGATCAACGTGGGCCTGGCCGGTGGTGTGTCCTTCTTGCAAAAGTATTTCAGCCGCTCGCGTGCGCGCCGCATGTTCTTCACCGGCTTCAAAGTCACCGGCGAAGAGCTCTACCGCCTGGGCCTGGTCGAGGCCTGCCTGCCTCCCGACCAACTCATGCCCTTTGCCATGGAGTTGGCGCGAGAAATCGCCTCCAAGAGTCCCATTGCCTTGCGCCTGGCCAAGGAAGCCGCCCGCATGACCGAGGTCATGCCACTCAAGGAAGCCTACCGCTACGAGCAGAACAACACCGTCTTCCTGTCCAAGACCGAGGATGCTCGCGAAGCGCAGATGGCCTTCCTCGAAAAGCGAGCCCCCGTTTACAAAGGCCGTTGAATGACGCAGCCAAGCTCGCTGTTCGAGCCAAGCGGCAAAGACTTTGCGCTACAGTGATTGTTTGTCGCTAAAGCAAGCTCAAGCGGTTGTACACGCCCGCTGCCTTGCCCTCAGCGCCCGACCACCGAGGTAAACAGTGCCCCCTACTCGCCCCGCCAGCTCCAAAACCAAAACCCAGGGAACCACCACTCGGGGTGATGACCGGCAAGCTCAATTGCTGCAAATCGCATGCCGTTTTTTTGCGCGCTATGGCTACAAGGGCACTTCGCTGCGCGACATCGCCGAAGAAGCGAACATCACCAAAGCGGCGCTCTACTATCACTTCCCCAACAAGAACAGCCTCTACGAGCGCATCGTGCTCGAGGGATTGCGGGTGCTGGTGGACGAGGTCACCGAGGCCACCTCGCACGCTCAAACTGCCCGTGAGAAATTGCACGCCTTCATGATGACCACCGCCGAGATCTATGTGCGCGACCCAGACCTCTGGTTGGCTGGCTCCAACGCCTTTTGGGTCGATGAAGACTCGGTGCCGCGCAAGGCCGCCATCGACTTGCGTGATCGCTACGAGCAGTTGCTTCGCTCCTGCATTTCACTGGGCGTGCAAACCGGCGAATTCAAGGACGTCGACCCGGCCATCACGGGGCGCGTCGTCCTCTCCATGATCAATGGCCTCTCGCGCTGGTTCCGCCCCCAAGGTCCTCTCACCATTGCTCAGGTGATCGAACAGTACACGGGCATCCTGTTGGCGGGCATCGGTTCTGGCAAAACGCCCTGAGCACACCTCACCCCGCCCCCATCAGGGTTAATCCTGAAATTAACTTACCGGTCGTTAAGTAAGATCAAATGCCATGTCCCGGACAGGTGCGTGTTTGCACGGTCCCGGCACAGCGCCACCTTCCTGGAGCCCCTCTTGAGCACCGACCTTGACACCCCTGTTCGCGATGCCGCTTTCTACGAGGCCTTCCGTGCCGAATTGCGCCAGTTCATGGACACGCACTGCCCGGCTGACTTGCGCGCCAAAGTCCGCAATGCCCACAAACTCGGTCGCAAGGAATTCTCAGCGTGGCAACGCATTCTGGCGGCCAAAGGCTGGGGCGCACCGGGTTGGCCACTCGAGCACGGCGGCACAGGATGGGACCTGCAGCAACGATATATCTTTGAAGAGGTCAGTGCCGATCTGGACTGCCCACCGCTTTATCACCATGGACTGGGCCACATTGGTCCGGTCATCATGCACTTTGGCTCCCCAGAACAAAAAGCCCGCTTCCTGCCGCGCATCATCGATGGCAGTGAATGGTGGTGCCAAGGTTATTCAGAACCGGGCGCTGGGTCGGACCTCGCGTCCCTCAAAACCACTGCTGAGCGGCTTGGAGACCACTACTTGGTCAATGGCCAGAAAATCTGGACCTCACATGCGCAGGAAGCCGACATCATGTACACGCTGGTGCGCACCTCCCAGGAAGCCCGCAAGCAAATGGGCATTACCCTCTTGGCCATTCCCCTGAACACGCCGGGCATCGAGGTGCGCCCCATCCGCACCATCGACCACTGGCACCACGTCAACGAGGTGTTCTTGCGTGACGTCAAAGTGCCGCTCGACCACTGCATTGGCGAAGAAGGCACGGGCTGGAAATACGGCAAGTTTTTGCTTGATCGCGAACGCCTCTCGCCCGCCACCGTACCCCGGCTCATCCGCCAACTCGACGAGGTCGAAGCCCTGGTACGCCAGCGCCTCAAAGAACAAGGCAGCACGCCCAGCCTGATGGATGCGTTCAAGCGCCTCTTGCTGGCCAAGGCCTCGGCACAAGGCGCGCGCGAAATGTTGCTTTCGGCCATCCACGAAGAAATCCAGGGCACGCTGCAATCGGCCAAATCGTCGGCCTTGAAGCTGCATTGCTCAGAGCTCTCGCAAGCCATTTCCTCGCTGGCCTTCGATTTGTCTGCGCCTGAACTCGCGCCCCGCCTCTTGCCCGATGACGCAGACGCTCTGGTGAGCGATGGCGAAGACCGTGAACGCCAGCTGATTCACACCTATTTGTTTTACCGCTCGCGCAGCATCGCGGGCGGCACGAGCGAGGTGCAGAAAAATGTGATCGCCCGCGAATTGTTTGGAGCCTGACCATGGCCTGGAATTCATCTCCTCTGTTCCCCGGCGACTTGCATGACACCGCCGCTCGACTGGCCGCCCATCTCGCGCAAGGCACACGGGGCTTTGCCACGTCCGCCCCCCCTGTCAACGGCACTCCAGGCTGGCAGCAGATGCTCGAGCTGGGTTGGCAAGGCGTGTGGATTGCCGAAGCTGACGGCGGATTCGGCGGTAGCCTGGTCGAGCTCGCCGCCATCGTCGAAGCCCTGGGTCGCCATGCCGTGGTCACGCCCCTGATCGCGCGCGCGGGCGTGGTGCCCGCCACTCTAGGTTGTTTCGCAGCGTCGCCCACTGTGCGCACCCTACTGGAAGCACATGCCTCAGGCGAGGCCTCGATTGCTCCGGTGCTGTCGGCCGCACATCTGTTGGGCGTGGGCGAACACCCGGCCAGTGCGTCACCTGTGCTCCACACCCAGGGCTTGCTCAGTGGTGCATTGCGCGGCGTGGATCTCACCGAACCTGCCAGCCACCTGCTGTTCCTGGTGCGTTCGCCCCAAGGCCAGCAGCAACTGGTTCTGGCCGAGGCCGCCCCCCTGCTGGTGGGCGCGCGCCACTACAGCAGCAACGACGGTCGACGCTGTGCCGACCTTCAATGGTCGGGCCTGCCCCTGTCGCAAGGCGTTGTGCTCGACCCAGCGCATGCCGTCGAGCAGGCTGTGCAAGCCGGACTGGCCGCAGGTGCCTTACTGGCCTGCGTGGAGTCCGTCGGTTTTGCAGCTGGCCTGGTGAGCCAGACCATCGATTACCTCAACACCCGTGTGCAGTTTGGCGTGCCCCTCTCCACCTTCCAGGCCTTGCGCCATCGCCTGGTGGAGATGTATGTGGCCTACGAAAACACCTACGGCATGACGCGCCAGATGGTGCTGAGCCACAACGCTTCCCCCCAATCGCTCAAAGACATCCTGACTGCCAAGCTCTACATGAATCACGTGTCGCGGCAAGTGGGCGAGACAGCCATTCAGTTGCACGGTGGCATGGGCATGACCACCGAAACCCAGGCTGCCCGCCTTGCGGTGCGTGCCATTACCTCGGCCTTTGATTGGGGCGACAACGCGCAATGCCTGGACTGGCTGGTTGCCCGCACGCTGGCGGAGGCGGCCTGATGTCGACGCACGCGCGCCCTCGGCGCCATGCCCTGAGCCCGTTGTTCACCCCATCATCGGTGGCGGTGATTGGTGCGTCTTCTGACCCCGATCGCATCGGCGGTCGCGTCTTGCGCTTTCTCATCGAGTCTGGCTTCAAGGGGCAACTCCACCCGGTCAACCGCAGTGGCGCCGCCGAGATCCAGGGGCTCAAAGCCTATGCCCACATCGGCGATGTGCCCGGCCAAGTGGACCAGGCCATCGTCCTCACACCGGTCAACGGTGTCGAAGCGGCAGTGCGCGACAGCATTGCCAAGGGCGTTGAGTGCGTGCTGATCCTCACCGCTGGATTTGCGGAAATTGGCGCCGAAGGGCGCGCTTTGCAAGACCGCTTGCGTGACATGTGTCGTGCGGCAGGGGTTCGCATGGTCGGCCCCAACTCACTGGGCATCCTCAACCTCGCGAACCGGTATTTCGCCACCTTCTCCACCGTGCTCTATGGCCTGCAACCCCAGCTGGGGCGCATTGCCCTGGCCACCCAAAGCGGTGCCTTCGGGTCTTGCGCTTACGGCATGGCATCCCTCAGGGGCATGGGCTTTAGCCAGATCGTAGCCACGGGCAACGAGGCCGATGTGGACGTGGCCGAGTGCATCGATTACTTTGCTGACGATCCGGATACCGATGTGATTTGCGCGGCGCTGGAATCCTGCCGCGATGGCCATCGCCTGCGTGCTGCCCTGCTCAAGGCCGCTCATGCCGGCAAGCCCGTTCTGGTGATGAAGGTCGGCCGCACCGAACTCGGGGCGGCGGCGGCCAGCACGCACACGGGCAGCCTTGCGGGCAACGACGCTGCCTTTGACACGGTGTTTGCCGAATGTGGTGCGATGCGCCCCGACTCCATCGAGGCCATGCTCGACATCGCTTACTTTATTTCGGTCACCGGGCAACTGCCCGTCAATGAGGACATGGGCGTGGTCACCGGATCGGGTGGGATTGGTGTGCTCATGGCCGACCATGCGGGCGAATGGGGCATCTCCATGTCGCCCTTGAGCGCATCGGGCCAGGAAGCAGCGCTCGCGTTGCTGCCCTTTGCCGTGGCCGCCAATCCATTGGACATGACCGCTCAGGTCACCTCAGTTCCTGGCGGCGTGGGTCGCACCATCGAAGTGATGCTGCAGCACGGCCAGTACGGCACCGTGATGGCCTATCTCGCGCACTCGGGCCTCGCACCCTCGCGCTTTGCGCCCACGCTGGCACAACTGCGCGACTTGCGCGCGCGATACCCCGAGAAGAACCTGGTGCTGGTGATGCTCTCCACGCCCGAAGTCGACCAGCAGTTGGCCCAGATCGGCATCCCCTGCTTTGGCGACCCGACCCGCGCGATGGCCGCCCTGGCCGGTGCGGTGCGCATCGCACAGCGCCGCCAGAACCTCTATGCCTTGCCCCAATCACCCGCGCCAGCGGCGGCATCCTTGGGCGACGTGTCCACCGAAGCCCTGGCCAAGCAGGCACTGGGAGAAGCCGGTTTGCCCATGCTGCGCGAGCGCCTGTGCGCCAACGCGACAGCTGCCGCTGAGGCCGCGCGCGAGCTGGGCTTTCCCCTGGTCGCCAAGATCGCCTCGCCCGACATCCTGCACAAGACCGAGGTCGGCGGGGTGATGCTCAATCTCCAGGACGAGCAAGCCGTGCGTGACGCCTTTTCCACGCTCATGCAACGCGCACGTGATGCGATGCCGCATGCCCGACTCGACGGCGTGCTGCTTGCACCCATGGTCAAGGGCGGCGTCGAAGCCATTCTGGGGGTACAGGTTGACCCCACCTTTGGTCCTCTGATCCTGTTTGGCGCGGGGGGCACGGCGGTGGAGCTCTACCGCGATGTGGCGCTGGCCTCAGCGCCCCTCAACCCCACGCGTGCGCGTGCGCTGATCGAGCAGGTGCACGCCAGCGCCCTGCTCAAAGGCTGGCGCGGCGCCCAAGCCCTGGACCTCAATGCCCTGGTCAATGCGTTGTGCGCTCTGTCTGACTTTGCCTGGCAGCACGCCCATGAACTCGACAGCATCGACATCAACCCCATGGTGGTGATGGCGCAAGGTGCTGTCTGTCTCGATGCCGTCATCACCCGAAAGGTTGCCCCATGAGTCAAGCTGCCTCTGGTTTGCCCAAGCCCGCCACCACCCTTGAAGATCTGCTCGACCGCGAAGCCATTCGCGACTGTCTGCACCGCTACTGTCGCGGCATAGACCGAATGGATGAAGCCTGCCTCAGGTCAGTCTATTGGCCCGATGCCACCGATCGGCACGGCCCCTATCAGGGCTCGGCCACCGGCTTTGTCGAATGGGCACTCGACAAGCTCAAAGATGCTGCGCGTGGCGTGCATGTCCTCAGCAACATCCTCATCGACCTGCGCGGTGATGTGGCGGGCGTGGAGTCCTACTTTCATGCCCTGCAAGCCGACCGGGACGAGCATGGCCAACCCCGCGAAACCATGCTGCTGGGCCGCTATGTGGACCGCTTTGAAAAACGTCAGGGCGAATGGCGCATTGCTCAGCGCACCGTCGTTTATGACTGGATCCGCCAGCAGCCCATGAGTGCCGACAGCGACTCGCAACGCTTTGGCGTGCGCCAGCCCAACGGGGCTCGCCAACCCCAGGATGCGCTCTACACAATGCTCGCCGGACTGTGAGACTTCAGGTTTCTTCAGGGTCGGGCTTCATGGACGCCGATAACTCGCGCACCAGCTTCAGATACTTGTCCTTGTTGGGGCGGATGCGATCGATGGTGCCACCCATGCCCAGCACCACGGCCTTGCCCTGAATCTTGACGGGCAACAACGTGGCCACAGTTGCACCACCCAACAACGGGATGTTTTCGGCATAGGCCGTTCGCTCCTTGCGCGCCTGCGCGATGCGCTCTTGCATCAACGCGAGTGGCTGGCGGTCCTGGCTGCGGGGGATGGCGATGTTGGCGCGGCGCACCAGTTTTTCGACCGCCGCATCGCTGTGGGTGGACAGCAGCAACCAGCCCGTGGCCGATTGGGTGAGCGGACGCAAGCTCCCCTCTTCGGTATGAAAGCGCAAAGGATGGGCCGACTGGATCACGCGAATGTGCTGAAGGTAGACGTCGTTTTGCAAGGCAATCGATACAGTCTCGCCAGTCGCCGCATGCAAGTCCTGCATCAGCTCAAACATCTCACCGCGACCAAAGAGTTCGTGACTGATCCAGTCGCCCAGCGCAGCCACCTTGAGGGTCGGGAAATAAGTGCGTGCTGCCCGGTCGTAGCTCAGGTAGCCCATGGCCGTGAGGTTCTTCAACAACACTGTGGCACTGGAGGCTGGGTAGTTGAGTTGCTCGGCAATGCCCTTGAGAGACACGGGTTCGCGGTGCTGGCGAAAGAAATCCAGCACCTCCAACACACGAACCGCTGACTTGATGGGTGAGACAGTCATCAACATGCCCTGTGACATTCAGATGGGTGATTTTCGCTGGTGAAGCGACCGGATAGCTTGCCGCCCTGCCCCAGCTTGGGCATGATGACTGCTCCACACCAGCCAGGAGTTAACGCATGAGAACCATCGTCACCGGGGCCGCGCGCGGCATTGGGCGCGCCATCGCCGAGCGGCTCGCGCACGATGCGCACCAACGGGGTGAAACGCCCCGCCTGGTCCTGGTGGACCAGCTCGGCGACGAGCTCGCCACGGTGGCCGCCCACCTCCAAACCCATTTCAATGCCGAGGTTCAGGTGATCACGGGGCAAATGGCCAATGTGCAATTGCCCACGGTCGTGGCCGAGGCGGCTGCGCAATGGGGTGGGCTCGATGGCCTGGTCAGCAATGCGGGCTATGCCCAGCCCGGTGACCTTGTCAGCTTCGAACTGGCCGACTGGGACCAGATGTTTGCCGTCAACGTGCGCGCCCACTGGCTGCTCGCCAAGGCTTGCTTCCCCTTGCTCCAGAAGGCGCAGGGCAAGGTGGTCTTCACCACTTCGATCTCGGCGTCCAACCCCACCACACCCCTGGCGGCTTACAGCCCATGCAAAGCGGCCTTGCTGATGCTCATGCGCCAGTTGTCGGTGGAATGGGCACCCCACGGCATCCGTGTGAATTCGGTGTCGCCCGGCATGACCCTCACGCCTGGCACAGCGCCCGTCTACCAGGACACATCGGTGCGCGCACAACGTGAAGCCCGCATCCCCGCTCGCCGCATCGGCATGCCCGAAGACATCGCCGGTGCAGTGGCCTTTTTGCTCGGACCCGATGCAGACTATGTGCATGGCGTGGAGTTGATGGTGGATGGCGGGCTGCAACACACGGTGATGGTGAGCCCGGTGATGGACGGTTGGCGAGCCGTCCAGCGCCCCTCAGACCGCTGAATAGCCACCATCTGCCGAGAGCATGGTGCCATTGACATAGCTGGCCATGGGGCTGGCGAGGAACACCACAGGTCCGGCAATCTCTTCGGGCTGCCCCAGGCGACCACAAGGGATGCGCGCGACAAAACGCTCCAGCCTTTCGGGGTTGGCGCGGGTCGCCTCGGTCATGGGCGTGACGATGACGCCTGGCGCAACCGCATTGACGCGGATGCCGTCCTTGCTCAGATCCGCCGCCATGGATTGGGTGAGCAGCTTGACCGCCCCCTTGGATGCCGAATAGCCCACGGCATTGGGCTGCCCATGCAAGGCCGCCCCCGAGGCGATGTTGACGATGCAACCGCGCGTGTGGCGAAGGTGCGGCAAGAAAGCCTGAATGGTGTTGAAGACGCCAAACAGGTTGACGTCAAACACCTTGTGGATGCTTTCCTGGGCGCGGGGGCTATCGATGCCCTCGCGGATGATGACGCCCGCGTTGTTCACCAGGGTGTCCACCTGACCCACCTCGCGCGCCACCTGCTGAGCAAGCGCCGCGCAGGCCTCAGGCTGGGTGACATCCAGGCCATAGGACCAGGCTTGCCCGCCTTGGGCACGAATGGCGACCAAGGTGGCCTCGCAGTTGAGGGATGGATGATCGGTCGCCACCACCCGCGCGCCTGCTTTGGCGCAGGCCACGCCAATGGCCTGACCGATGCCGCGACTCGCGCCCGTGATCAGCACCAAACGGTCTTGAAGCAAGCCCTGTGTCATGTCGACTCCTTGGCAGGGGTGGACCGCACCGACCAAGGGAGCACATTTCGCAACTGGCCCACCACACCCTTGCGAAACACCATCACCACCACCACAAAAACAGCACCCTGGATGATCAAAACCCATTCTGCAAAGCTTGCCAGGTAATGCTCCATGGAGCCCATGATGACGGCACCCACAATGGGGCCAAGCATGGTGTTGAGCCCACCCACGATGGACACCAGCAAGGCTTCACCGGAGGTGGTCCAGCTCACATCGGTGAGCGTGGCCAGCTGAAAGGCCAGCACCTTCATGGCACCGGCCAAACCAGCTAGCGAGGCAGACAGCACAAAGGCCAGCAGCTTGTAACGGTTGACCTGGTAGCCCAGCGACTTGGCGCGGGCTTCGTTGTCGCGGATCGCCCGCAGCACCTGCCCAAACGGTGAATGCACGGTGCGATAGATGAGCCAGAAGCCAAAGCCAATGGCCAGCAGGCACACATAGTAGAAAACCAGTGTGCTTTCGGTGTCGAGCACGCCAAAAAACCTCGGGCGCGGCACGGCCTGCAAGCCGTCTTCGCCACCCGTGAAGGGCATGCGCAAGGCCAAGAAATACACCATCTGGGCAAACGCCAGGGTGATCATGGAGAAGTAAATGCCCTGGCGTCGAATGGCCAACAAACCCGTCAGCAGGCCAAACACCATGGCCACCCCCATGCCGGCCAAGATGGCCAAGCTGCCGTCCCAGCCCCAGGCCTTGGCGACAAAGCCGGTGACATAGGCTGCCGATCCATAAAACATGGCATGGCCAAAGGACAACAGACCGGCATAGCCAATGAGGAAGTTGACCGACGCAGCAAGCAAAGCCAGGCACATCAGCTTGATGAGGAACATGGGGTAGACCAGCCAGGGCAAAACGCAAGCCAAAGCCACGCCAGCGAGCAACCACCAGCGCAAAGAGGCCGGTGGCTGGGGCGCGGCGGGGATGGTGGGGACAGAAGTGCTGCTCATGGTGGAACTCATTCTGCGCGACCAAACAAGCCGTTGGGTCGCAATGCCAGGGTGAGGATCATGACGATGAAGATCACGATGCCCGCGTAATCGGGTGCAAACAGCTTAGTCAGGCCTTCGAGCAAGCCCAGACCGAACCCGGTCAGGATGGAACCCAAGATGGAGCCCATGCCCCCAATCACCACCACGGCAAACACCACGATGATGAGGTTGGCGCCCATGTGTGGGCTCACCTGGTAGATGGGCGCTGCCATGACCCCGCTAAAGCCCGCGAGTGCCACCCCAAAACCGTAGGTGAGCATGAGCATGCGAGGGACATTGACGCCAAAGGTTCGAACCAGGTTGGGGTTCTCGTTGGCCGCGCGCAGGTAGGAACCGAGTTTGGTGCGGTCAATGAAATACCAAGTGCCCAGGCACACCCCCAGGGCCACAACAATCACCCACAGGCGATACCAGGGGATGAAGCTGATGGCGATGTCCAGCCCTCCCGACATGGGGTTGGGATACGGCTGACCACTGATGCCGAACTTCAGGCGAAAGGCACCTTCGAGCAACAGAGACACCCCCAAGGTGAGCAGCAGGGCATAGACATGGTCTACAGCGTACAAGCGGCGCAGCATGTATCGCTCCATCAGCATGCCCACCACGCCCATGACCACGGGCACGATGAGCAAAGCCCACCAGTAGCTCAGGCCAAAATATTCCAGCAGGCCCCAGGCCACAAAGCCACCCATCATGTACTGCGCACCGTGGGCGAAATTCACCACGTGCAGCAAGCCAAAGATGATGGCCAGCCCCAGGCTCATGAGGGAATAAAACGCCCCATTGATCAAGCCAATGACAACTTGACCCACCAATGCCGGAGTAGGAACGCCAAAAAAGGTGTCCATCTCTCAGTGCTCCACTTGATCCATGATGCGATGCTTCACTTGCCTTGGCTCCTTACAGTCCCAGCAGTTTTTCAATTTCTTCACGCCGCCCCACAATGTCTTCGCGACGGAACTGCGCCACCACCTCGCCCTCTTCGATCACATAAAAGCGATCGGCCAGCGCCGAGGCAAAGCGAAAGTTCTGCTCGACCATCAGCACGGTGAAGCCGCGTTCACGCAAAGTGCGGATGACCTCCCCGATCTTTTGAACGATGACAGGCGCCAAACCTTCGGTGCATTCGTCCAGCAGCAACAACTTGGCACCCGTGCGCAGGATGCGTGCAATGGCCAGCATTTGCTGCTCGCCCCCCGAGAGCTTGGTGCCCTGGCTTTTGCGCCGTTGAGCCAGGTTGGGGAACAGGGCGTAAATCTCGTCCAGGCTCAAGCCGCCGGGCATGAGCACCGGGGGCAGCAGCAGGTTCTCTTCGGCAGAGAGGCTGGCAAAAATGCCGCGCTCTTCAGGGCAATACGCCACCCCCAAGTGGGCAATGGCTTCGGGCGGCAGGCCTTCTGTGGGTTGGCCTGAGAGTTCAATGCGCCCACTGCGGCGCTCCAGCAAGCCCATGATGGCACGCAAAGTGGTGGTCTTGCCCGCCCCATTGCGTCCGAGCAGGCAAACGATTTCGCCTGGCTTGACTTCCAGGTTGATGTCGTGCAGGGCCTGGGTGTCGCCATAAAAGCCTTGCAGGTGAGTGACGCGCAGCAGAGCCTGGCCAGAGTTGTCGCGTTCAGTCATGTGCGCCTCCCACATAGGCCTCGATCACACGAGGGTCTTGCGAGACTTGCTCGTAGCTACCCTCGGCGAGCACCTCACCCGATTGCAGCACAGTGACCTGGTCGCACAGCCGGGCAATGACCTTCATGTTGTGCTCGACCATCAAGACGGTGCGCCCCTTGGCGAACTCGGCGATCAGGTCCATCACCGGACCAATGTCCTCGTGACCCAAGCCAGCCATGGGCTCGTCGAGCAAGATCAGCTCCGGCTCCATGGCAATGGTGGTCACCAACTCGAGCGCACGCTTGCGGCCGTAGGACAAATCGGCTGCCGGTGCATGCAGCCATTTCTCCAGACCAACGCTGCGAATGAGCGCATAGGCCCGCGCGTTGAGTTCGTCGAGCACGGCCTCATTGCGCCAGAACGCAAAGTTGCCCCCACGCTGGCGCTGCAGCGCCACACGCACGTTTTCCATCACGCTCATCTGGCCAAACACGGCAGAAATCTGAAAGGAACGGACCAAGCCCATGGCGGCCACGCTGGCCGGGTCACTGCGCTCGATGCGTTGGCCGTTGTAGGTGATGGTGCCAGCAGTCGGTTGCAAAAAGGTGGTGAGCAAATTGAAGCACGTGGTCTTGCCCGCGCCATTGGGACCAATGAGGGCGTGGATGCCATGACGCCGCACGCGCAAATCCACGTCCTTGACGGCGTAAAAACCCCGGAACTGTTTGCTCAGTCCGCGTGCTTCGAGGATGTAGTCTTCACTCATGGGAATGGGTCAGTTGGGGAGCGGTTGATCAAAGGTGGGCATAGGTGGCCCCCCCATCGACTTTGATGTATTCGCCGGTGACAAAGCCACTGGCGGGTGAGGCCAGAAAACCCGCCACGCGCGCCACGTCGTCGGGCGTGCCCACGCGCTGCATGGGCGTGCGAGCCAGCCGTTTTTGGACCATCTCGGGGGTGACGTTGACCATCACCCCTTCGGTGGTGGTGAAGCCCGGACAAATGGCGTTGACGCGGATGCCCCGCGGACCGAGGTCCACCGCACCCGCGCGGGTCAAACCCAGCACACCGGCCTTGACGCCTGCATAGGTCAATCCACGGGGCAAGCCAAGAAAGGCCGCTGCCGAGGACACGTTGATCACGCTGCCGCCCTCGCCCATGTGGGCATCGGCGGCCTGGATGCCCCAGATCACCGATTCAAACCCGGTGCCCACCATGCGCCGGACCATCTCGGGGGTCAATTCAGAAATGGGGCCATAGCGCACCCACATCGCATTGCTCACGAGGATGTCCAGACGCCCATGAACGGACTTGAGTTGGGCGGCGGCCTCCATGATCGTGCTTTGCTCGGCCACGTTGCCACCAAACGCCATGGCCGCTTGGCCTTTGGCGGCAAGGGCAGCCACGGCCTCCTCGGCCAATTCCTTTTTGAGATCGAGCACACCCACGGTGGCACCCAGGTCCGCCAGGTGCGTGACGATGGCGCGACCAATCCCACGCGCACCGCCAGTCACCAGGGCAACGCGCCCTGCCAGTGAATGGGCTTGCGCGCTCATGTTGGATGCATTCATGCGGCTTTCTTTCACAGTTCCCAGTGGGACAAGGTTTCAACTTCGATCGGCAAAACGCACCTCGGGCAATCCTTTGACGCCCGCACCACGGATGGCCAGCAAGCGGCCAGCGCGCGGGTCGTCGGTTTTGATGGTGTTGCCGGTGTCGCTCAGGCTGGTCACGTACAAGGTATCGAGTTCGGCGCCACCCACACACACACAGCTGGGATAGGGTGTGGGCAAATCCAGCACGCAATCGAGCGCACCGTCGGGCTTGAATCGTGCAAGCTGCCCCTTCATGACCAAGGCCACCCACAGGCCGCCTTGGGCGTCTACCGCTGCGCCATCTGGACCTGAACCCAGGTCGGAGGTATTGGCGAACACACGCTGGTTGGAGGCGTTGCCCGTAGCCGGGTCGTAATCGTAAATGCGGATCTGATGCGACAGGCTGTCGGCAAAGTACATCTGGCGGCCATTGGGGCTGAACGCGAGGGTGTTGGAGACGCGAACGCCCTGATCCAGGGTTCGCAACTCGCCAGTGGGTTGCAACTGGTAGAGCGACCCCACGGGTGTGGCGGGCGCGAGCTGAAGGGAGCCCACCAAGAAGCGCCCTGCGCGGTCGGTGCGCCCATCGTTGAGTCGCATGCGGGGTTCGGGATGGCTCACACTGGCCAGGTGAGTCAGCACGGTCTTGCCCTCAGCTTGGTCGACATCGAGAAAGCCCAGATCGCTTTGCAGGGCCACCAGCAAGCGGCCGCTCTCGCACAAGGCAATGGAGCCGATCTCGGAGGGCAGCAGCCAATGGCGGCGCTCGCCACTGGCGGGTGTCCAGCGATGAACCAGACAACGCTTGGAATCAATCCAGTAGAGGGCCTGAAGACGCTCGTCCCAGAGTGGACACTCGCCCAGCCGATCACGCTGCTCACCCACTGAGTCGATCTGCAGCATGGTGTGGTTGGTTGCGAGGTCCAGCATCGGCATGAAGAGTGATTTACTTCTTCACGAAGTCGCATCCGCCTTCGGCCATGGGTCGGAAGACCTGCTCAGCAGGGATCTCGCCCTTGATCACATAGTAATCGTACTTACCCTTGGATTCGGCCGGGGTCTTGACCAGTGCCGAGTAAACCGGACGCATGGTCTGACCGTCTTCGCGAATGCGCACGTTCTTCATGGAGAAGTCATTGATGGGCGTCGCCTTCATCTTGGCCATGACCGCAGTGCCTTCGTCGGTGTTGGCCGCTGCCACGCTCTTGAGGTAGTGCGTGGTGGCGCTATAGGCGCTGGCCATGATGTAGGTGGGTGCGACACCGTTGTTGCGATCCATGAATCGCTTGGCCCAAGCGCGGGTCTCGTTGGTATGGTCCCAGTACATGGGGTCGGTGAATTGCAAGCCTTGGGCAACGTCCAGACCCATGGCATGCACCGCATTGATGGTCATGCCGAACACGGAGACCGCTTGTCCGCTGCGGGCAATGCGGAACTCAGCGGCCTGCTTGAGCGCGTTGGTCTGGTCCAGACCCGCATTCAGCAGCACGATGGCTTGCGCCTTGCTGGCCTGAGCTTGCATCAGATAGGAAGAGAAGTCAGTGGTGCCCAGGGGGTGTTTGACCGAGCCCACAACCTTGCCCCCGGCAGCCTCGATGAACTTGGTGGCCTCGGCCTGGAAGGCTGCGCCAAAGGCGTAGTCCACCGAGATGAAGTAGAAGGACTTGATGCCTTGGCTCATCAAGCTCTGGACACCGGCCTTGGGCATGGAATAGGTGTCCACCGCGAACTGGATGTTCATGGGGGAACAGGCCTTGCCCGTGAGGTCAGAGGCCACTGTGCCAGCGATCAGGTAAGGCTTTTTGGCTGCCTTCATCATGTTGCTCACCGACAAGGCGATAGAGGAAGCAGAGCCGCCCACAATCGTGTCGACCTTTTGTTGCTCCAGCCATTGGCGTGCGATGTTGGTGCCGACGTCGGGCTTGTTCTGGTCATCTGCAATCACCACCTCGACGGGCTTGCCCGCCACTTTGCCGCCAAAGTCTTCCACGGCCATGCGAACGGCCAGGACCGAGCCAGGACCACCGTTGCCCGCATAGGGACCCGTCATGTCGGCCATCACGCCGATGCGCACCACGTCATCCGAGATTTGTGCCTGAGCGCCCGAGGCGATCAAAAGGGCAGTGACTGCGGTTGCAAGCAGTGTTTTGCGATTGAGTTGAGCCATGTGCATATCTCCTTAGCGTTTGGCGGGGCGATGGGTTGTTGTGTTCGCCGGGGTTGGGATGAAGGGACAGGGAAAGAAGCTGAAAAAAACCTGAAAACCAGTTGAATGGGGATGATGGAAAAGCTGGCGGCACGATCTCGGCATCAAACTCACCTGCCGGTCGGTAAGTTGATCCTAGCAGTCGCCCTCTGGCCGTTCAATGGCCGTGTGAAAGCATGTGTTAGGTGTTTTCCATAGGGCGTGCGGGGCATGGCTCACACCGCCTCTTGGACTTGCCGAGCGGTGAAAGAGAGCACCTTTCGGTAGCCGTCTTGTTTGGCCGCCTCGCAGTGTTCACGGTACTTGTGAAAGCCGCCGGTGAACAAGGTCAGACCCAGGGGCTTGTCTTTGACGTTGGCGCCCAAATACCAGGTCTTGGCCTTGAGCAGGAGGCTGTTCTTGGCCAACCCGCCCACGATGTCCATCCAGGCCTTTTCGGCTTGGGGCGTGACCTCGGCCGAAGCCATGCCTGTTTTCTCCATGTGGACCATGAGGTCAGCGATCCAATCCACATCGTTCTCGCTGATGCGGATGATGTTGGCCAGGGCAGCCGGTCCGGTGGGGCCGGTGGTCATGAAGAGATTGGGGAATCCCTCCATCATGAGTCCGAGGTAAGTCGATGCGCCGTCTTTCCATTTCTGATTGACGGTGCGCCCTTGGCGTCCCACCACATCAAAGGCAGTCAGCGCGCCCGTGAGCCCGTCGTAACCGGTGGCGAGGATGAGCATGTCCAGCTCGAACTCCCCTTTCTCGGTGCGAACGCCCTTCTCGGTGATCTCCACAATGGGTTGCTCGTAGAGGTCCACCAGGTGCACATTGGCCTGGTTGAAGGTTTCGTAATAGCTGGTGTCCAGACAGGGGCGGCGCGCAAAAATCGGATAGCCACGGGGCTTGAGCTTTTCAGCCGTCACCGGGTCTTTGACCACCTCGCTGATTTTGTTGCGCACAAAATTGGCCACATGTTCGTTGGCTTCTTCATTGACCAGCAAATCAGAGAAAGTGCCCAGCATGGCCAAGCCGCCGTTTTTCCACGCATCCTCGAGCAGCGTCTGGCGCTGAGCCGGTGTGACGGTGAAAAAACCCCGCGTCGACTGCGGTCGCGTGCCGCCCACCGCGCTGTTGCGCGCCGCCATGCGAATGCCCGCATAGTTGCGTTTGACCTCGGCCACGTAATCGGGCTCAAGGGGCACGTTGCGCATGGGCATGGTGAAGCTGGGGGTGCGCTGGAAGACAAACAGCTCGCCAGCGGTCTTGCCCACCTCCTGCACGATCTGAATGCCAGTGGAACCCGTGCCAATCACACCCACGCGCTTGCCCTCAAAACGAACGGGCTCGTGCGGCCACCGCGCAGCGCGATGCAACTCGCCCTTGAAGCGGGCGAGCCCGGGGATTTCAGGGTCTTTGGGCACCGACAGCGGGCCAGTGGCCATGATGCAATAAGGGGCCTCCCACACCTGACCTTGTTCGGTCTTGAGCACCCAGACTTTGCGCGCTTCGTCCCACGCGGCCCGGGTGATGCGGGTATTGAACTGGAAATGCTTGTTGAGGTCCAGGCGCTTGGCCACGAAATTGATGTATTCAAGCAATTCAGGCTGGGCAGCAAATTGCTCGGACCAGGTCCACTCCTGCTCGATCTCATGCGAGAAGGAAAAACTGTAATCAATCGAGGGCAAATCCACACGGGCACCGGGGTAGCGGTTCCAATACCAGACGCCGCCTAGGCCGCCGCCCGCTTCAAAAGATTGGATCTCAAGACCCATCTCACGGAATTTGTAGGTGGCATACATGCCCCCAAAGCCGCCTCCCACAATCAACACATCGACCCGCTTGGGCTGGTTTGTCGTCATCATTGCCTCCAAGGGTTGCATCCAGCTGAATGGACGCGGATGATGATGCCTTACCGATCGGTAAGCTGACAACAGGGGTCACCCATATGTCTCTCAAATTCACATATGTGTTAAACCGAGCTCCTTGCGGATGGCCGGGATGATGGTCGAGCCCCAAAGTTCGAGCTGCTTGAGCATGGTCTTCTGATCGAAGTCCCCGAGCTGGGTTTGCAGGGCAATCAGCTTGGGTTTGAGGGTGCGGATTTCGGTCAGCATCTTGTCGATCACCTGGTTAACCGAGCCCACGGGCAGGTTTTGTTTGAGCTGGTCAAAGCTCAGGTCTGTGGGTGAGGGCTCCTCCTTGACCATGTAGCCATCTACAGACTGGGCGCGCCGGTGCTTGAGGCTCTCGGACACCCGGCGCTGGAACCGTGCGTTGTCCAGGTAGCTGTCGATCTCGGCGGTGCTGTCGCTTGCATACGCGCAGCGCAGGAGACCAAACTTGACATCGCGGTCCAGGTCTTTACCGTTGTCCTGAGCCACCTGCTGCATCTTGTCTCGCAAGCCACTGAGGGCCTCGTTGCCACCCAGCAAGGCCGTCACAAACAGGTGATGCCCATCACGCACACCGCGCCCCAATGTTGCAGGGTGACCAGAGGTGACCCAGATCGGGGGCGCCGGCTGCTGCAGGCAGCGCACGGCAATCGAGCTGGGAGGAATGTCCAGGTACTTGCCGTGGTACTCAAAGGTTTTTTGTGTCAGTCCCAGAGGCAACACGTCCATGAACTCGTTGTAGATGGCACCGGACTCGGCAATCTTGACGCCAAAGCGCTCGAACTCGAACTCTTGATAGCCCGAGCCCACACCCAGATCCAGGCGGCCATTGGAGACCGTGTCAACAAACCCGATTTCAGCCAAGAGGCGTGAAGGGTTGTAGAGGGGCAGGATACACACCGCCGTGCCCAGGCGAATCGTTCTGGTTTTCGCCGCGATGTGCGCAATCGTCATCAGCGGCGAAGGCGACAAGGAATAGTTGTTGAAGTGGTGCTCGGCATACCAGGCGGAGGAAAAGCCCGCTTGCTCCGCCATGATGGTCTGCTCGATGGTGTTTCGGATCACGTGCTCCGAGGACTGGTGGTAGCCACGCTGTTGTGCCAACAAAAAAACGCCAAACTCCATCGCAGTCTCCTTGTGGGATGGCTTACCGTTGATGAATTCTAGAAAATATCGCCATGCCCTTTTTCCTCGGTATATTCCCTCAGGGTCAAGCACCCTTTAGGTGTCAGAATTTGTTTCTTTAGTCTGGAGATCTGCCAAATGAAATTGCACTCATCCCTTCACCGTGCCCTGATCGTTGCCGGTCTGGCGACCACCGTCATGGGCCTGTCCTTGCCGGCTCACGCTGGCAAAACCATCGACGCCATCAAGCAGCGTGGCCAGTTGGTCTGCGGGGTCAACACCGGCCTGGCTGGCTTTGGCGCCGCCGATAGCCAGGGCAAGTGGAGCGGTTTGGATGTGGACGTGTGCCGTGCTGTGGCTGCTGCCTTCCTGGGCGACGCCGAGAAAGTCAAGTACGTGCCCCTCACTGCCCCTCAGCGTTTCACCGCCTTGCAGTCTGGCGAGATCGACATCCTCTCGCGCAACACCACCCTCACCCTCACCCGTGATGCGTCGTTGGGCTTGACCGCCATTGCACCCACTTATTACGACGGCCAGGGCTTCATGGTGCCGGCCAAATCGGGCCTCAAGAGCGCCAAGCAGCTCAAAAACGCCACGGTGTGCGTCCAGTCGGGCACCACCACCGAGAAGAACCTCACCGACTTCTCCAAGGCCAACAACCTCAACCTCAAGCCCGTGACCTTCTCGGACTTGCCCTCCTCTACCGCCGCCTACTTCTCGGGTCGCTGCAAGGCCTACACCACCGATGCCTCTGGCCTGGCTTCCATCCGCTCCAAAGAAGCCAAAGATCCCAAGGACCATGTGATCCTGCCCGATCTGATCTCCAAAGAGCCCCTCGGTCCCATGGTTCGCCGTGGCGATGACGAGTGGACTGCCATCGTCAAATGGGTGGTCTATGGCTTGATCGAAGCCGAAGAGTACGGTGTCACCCAGGCCAACGTTGAAAAACTCAAGGCCGAGACCGACAACCCCGCCATTGCCCGCTTGCTGGGCAAATCCGACGACATGGGCAAGCTGCTTGGTTTGGAGAAGGACTGGATGGCGCGCGCCATTGCCGCCACCGGCAACTATGGCGAGATGTTTGACCGCAATGTGGGTCCCAAAACGCCTTTGGCCCTCAATCGCGGCCTCAACGCCCAGTGGAACAAGGGCGGCCTGATGTACGGTCTGCCAGCACGCTGATCGGCACCCACCCCAAGGCGGTTGTACGATTCGTCGTCAACCGCCTTTTTCTTTGGCCTGAAACATGAACATCAACTGGCGCAGTCAAGCGGGCCGTTCCTGGCTTTATCAAATCCTGGCCATCGCCCTCGTGGTGCTGGTGGCCGGCTGGCTCATCAACAACACCCTGGTCAACATGAAGGCCAGAGGCATTCAAAGTGGCTTTGATTTCCTGCTGCAAAGCGCAGGCTTTGCCATCGGCGAGAGCCCCATCCCCTACGATGCCGACAACCCCTACTGGAAAGCCTTCCTCGTGGGGTTGCTCAACACCGTGCGTGTGGCCTTGGTGGGCATCATCCTGTGCACCGTGCTGGGCACGCTGGTGGGTGTAGGTCGCGTATCGAGCAATGCCCTGGCCCGTGGGATCTGCTATGCCTACACCGAGCTCTTTCGCAACATCCCGGTGCTCTTGCAACTCATGATGTGGTACATCCTGATGGTCGAGTGGATGCCTGACCCCGATGCCCCCTTGCGGTTGGGCAACTGGCTGCTCTTTAGCAAGATGGGCTTGCAAATGGCCTTCCCGGTTTGGGTGGACCATGCGCCATTCATTGGCCTGAGCCTGCCCGAGTTGGTAGATGGCGAATACCTGGGCGGCCTCACCCTCACCCCCGAATTTTTTGCCTTGACGCTGGGCTTGACGCTCTACACCGCCGCCTTTGTGGCCGAGGTGGTGCGCGGCGGCATCCAGTCGGTCTCGCGGGGGCAGCGCGAAGCCGCGCAAAGCCTGAGCCTCTCGCCCTGGCAGACCACGCGGCTGGTGATCCTGCCTCAGGCCATGCGCGTGATCGTGCCCCCGCTCACCAACCAATACCTCAACCTCACCAAAAACTCTTCGCTGGCTGTGGCCATTGGTTACCCCGACCTGGTCAACATCGCCACCACCTCGCTCAACCAGACGGGGCGTGCGGTGGAATGCATTGCGGTCATCATGACCGTCTACCTCTTCCTGTCGCTGTTGACCTCGTTCGTGATGAACGCCTACAACCGCAAAGTGGCCATCAAGGAGCGTTGATCATGAGTGCCACCTTCACCCCCATTGAAGCCAGACCCGCGCCTGCGAGCTCGCAGGGCTTGCTGGCCTGGACCAAGGCCAACCTGTTTGGCTCACCAGCCGATACGGTCATCACGCTGGTCATCCTGCTGGCCTTGCTGATGTTCCTCCCCCGCGCGATCGAGTGGACCTGGATCAACGCTGTCTTCGATCGCAACGCCGAGCTGTGCCAGCAAGCCCGTGGCCTGGGCGCATGCTGGGGCGTGGTGACCGAGAAGTACCGCGTCATCATCTTTGGTCGCTACCCCTTTGACGAGCAATGGCGCCCCCTGGTGGCCACCGGCCTCATGGTGGCCTTGCTGGTGGTGAGCTGCATCCGGGTGTTTTGGCACCGCGCCCTGGTGGTGCTGTGGGCGGTGGTACTGCTGGCCTACTTTGGCCTCATGTCGGGCTCACTGTTTGGCGTTTCCCTGGGGCTGAGTCACGTTTCAACCGACCAGTGGGGTGGCTTGCCCCTGACCATCATGCTCTCCACCCTGAGCATCGTGATGGCCTTTCCCCTGGCCGTGCTGGTTGCTCTGGGTCGGCGCAGCGACATGCCAGCCATCCGCAGCCTGTGCATCACCTATGTGGAGCTGGTGCGGGGCGTGCCGCTGATCTCGGTGCTCTTCATGGCCAGCTTCATGTTCCCCTTGCTCATGCCGCAAGGCACCACGCCCGACGTGCTGTTGCGCGTGGTGGTGGGCATCACCTTGTTTGCCGCAGCCTATCTGGCCGAGATTGTCCGTGGCGGCTTGCAAGCCATTCCACGCGGTCAGTTCGAGGCTGCCGCCACCCTGGGACTGAGCTATTGGCAAACCCAATACAAGGTGGTGCTGCCGCAAGCCCTCGCGCATGTGGTGCCCGGCATCATGAACAACTTCATTGCCATCTTCAAGGACACCTCGCTGGTGTCCGTCGTGAGCCTTTACGAGCTCTCAGGCGCCATGAAGATGGCGGTCGAAGGCGATGCCAACTGGCGCCCCTTCAAAATCGAAGCCTACTTGTTCATCACCCTCATTTATTTCCTTTTCTGTTTTGCGATGTCGCGCTATAGCCTCTGGGTTGAGCGTCAACTCGCACGCAGTCATGCACGCTGAAAGTCCAGTCATGTCCAATCCCATCATCCGATTTGAAAATGTCAACAAGTGGTATGGCGCTTTCCATGTGCTCAAGGACATCAACCTGGATGTGCAAGCCGGCGAGCGCATCGTGGTCTGCGGCCCTTCCGGGTCAGGCAAATCCACACTGATTCGCTGCATCAACCGACTTGAAGAACACCAGCAAGGCAAGCTGGAGGTCCTGGGCATCGAGCTCACCGACAACATCAAGTCCATCGATGCCGTGCGCAAGCAAGTGGGCATGGTGTTTCAGCAGTTCAACCTCTTTCCTCACCTCACGGTGCTGGACAACCTCACCCTCTCGCCCATCTGGGTGGGCAAGGTCTCCAAGGAAGAAGCCCAAGAGCGCGCCATGCAGCAACTCAAGCGCGTGCGCATTGCCGAACAAGCCCTCAAGTACCCCTTGCAACTCTCGGGCGGCCAGCAACAGCGCGTGGCGATTGCTCGCGCCTTGTGCCTCACGCCACAAATCATGCTGTTTGACGAGCCCACCTCGGCGCTGGATCCCGAGATGATCAAGGAAGTGCTCGATGTGATGATCGAGTTGGCCGAGCAAGGCATCACCATGGTCTGTGTGACCCATGAAATGGGCTTTGCCAAGGCAGTGGCCGATCGGGTCATCTTCATGGATCAGGGTCAAATCGTGGAACAGAACAACCCCCACGACTTTTTTGACCGCCCCCAAAACGAACGCACGCGCGACTTCCTGGCCAAGGTCATCGGACACTGAGCATGGCGTCCCGTCCCTCGCGCCCCTTGCGGGGCATCCGTGTGCTCAGCCTGGCCTTGAACCTGCCCGGACCCGCCGCCCTCATGCGCCTGCATGCCCTGGGGGCCAAATGCGTCAAGCTCGAACCCACCCCCGCCAAGGGTGCGCCCAGCGCCGACCCCATGGCCATCTACTCGCCCCAGGCCTACACGCAGTTGCATGCAGGGGTGCGCGTGGTGCATGCCGACCTGAAAACGGCAGCTGGGCAACGCCGCTTGCACCAACTTTTGCAGGGCACTGATGTGCTCATCACTTCGTTTCGCCCCTCTGCCCTCACCAAACTCGGGCTGGACTGGCGCAGCCTGCACCGTGCCCATCCCTCGCTGTGCCATGTGGTGATCCTGGGCGAGACGGGCGAGCGTGGCGAGATTCCGGGACATGACTTGACCTACCTTGCCGCACACGGCTTGGTCAAGGGTCTGGATTTACCGCCCACCCTCTACGCCGACATGGCGGGCTCCCTGGCCGCTTGCGAGGCCACCCTGGCTTTGCTGTGGCAGCGATCTCAGTCGCCCAAAGGCTTGGGAGGGCGCATGGAAGTGGGGTTGTCCGAATCTGCAGCGCATTTGAGCCTGCCCTGGCATTGGGGTCTCACGCAGGCCAGTGGCCCCGTGGGCGGCGCGCATGCGGGCTATGGGGTGTATGCCTGTCGAGACGGGCGTGTGGCCGTCGCAGCCCTGGAGCCCCATTTTGCGCATCGCCTGTGCCAGGTGGCTGGCCTGGTCTGCACCGATGCCATGGCTCACCTCATGAGCCCCAAGGCTCCCGCCCAACTCAAACGCTTTTTTGCCAGCCAAAGCAAAGCCCAGCTCGAAGACCTTGCCGCTCGGCACGATCTGCCCATGCACGCCCTGGGCTGAGCGCGCGGCTCAGCGCTGGGGTTTGGACCTGGGCTTATTGACCTTGGGAATGCGCGGCAGCTTGCCCCCCAAAGCGCGACCGGCTTGGGGCGTTGAGGCCTCGGGCGATTCACCCCGCCGGGCACGCACGGGAGCCAGGGTGCTGTTTTTGCGACGCGCACTTTGGTAGGTGCCCCCCGTGGCAGGCTGAAAACGTGGAATGAGGTGGTGCTGCCCGTTGCCAATGAGGTCCGCACGCCCCATGGCCTTGAGCGCCTCGCGCAGCAGCGGCCAGTTGTTGGGATCGTGGTAGCGCAAAAACGCCTTGTGCAAACGGCGGCGGCGGTCGCCCCGCACGATGTCCACCGCTTCACTGTCCCGGCGAACACCCCGCAAAGGGTTTTTGCCTGAGTGGTACATGGCCGTGGCCGTCGCCATGGGGCTGGGGTAGAAGGTTTGCACCTGGTCGGCACGAAAGCCATTGGCCTTGAGCCACAAGGCCAGGTTCATCATGTCCTCATCCGAGGTGCCAGGGTGCGCTGCGATGAAGTAGGGAATCAGGTATTGCTCTTTGCCGGCCTCCTGGCTGTAGCGGTCAAAGAGCTGCTTGAAGCGGTCGTAGCTGCCCATGCCCGGCTTCATCATATTGGACAAGGGACCATCCTCGGTGTGCTCGGGCGCGATCTTGAGGTAGCCCCCCACATGATGGGTGACCAGTTCCTTGACATATTCGGGGCTCTCCACTGCCAGGTCGTAGCGCACGCCTGAACCCACCAGCACCTTCTTGATGCCGGGCAAGGTGCGTGCCTTGCGGTAGAGGTGGATGAGTGCCGAGTGGCTGGTGTTGAGGTTGGAGCAAATGCCCGGATACACACAGCTGGGCTTGCGGCAGGCCGCCTCGATCTCGGGGCTCTTGCAGCCGATGCGGTACATGTTGGCCGTGGGACCACCCAGATCGGAGATCACGCCGGTGAAGCCCGGCACCTTCTCCTGGATGTCCTGGATCTCGCGCAGGATGGACGCTTCGCTGCGGCTTTGAATGATGCGCCCCTCATGCTCGGTGATGGAGCAAAACGTGCAGCCGCCAAAGCAACCCCGCATGATGTTGATGGAAAACCGAATCATCTCCCAGGCGGGGATCTTGGTGGCGCCATCATGCCGCCCGTGCGCATCGGCGTAGCGGGGATGGGGGCTGCGCGCATAGGGCAAATCAAACACATGGTCCATCTCCTCGGTGGTCAAGGGGATGGGGGGCGGGTTGATCCAGACATCGCGCGCAGTGGCGCCGGTGCCATGCGCTTGCACCAGCGCACGCGCATTACCGGGGTTGGTCTCCAGGTGCAGCACACGGCTGGCATGCGCGTAGAGCACCGGGTCGGCACGCACCTGCTCGTAACTGGGCAGCCGGATGACCGTCTTGTCGCGCGGCAGGGTTTGGGGCTTGGGCGAGCGGTGCAGGGTCACCACGGCCACCTCACTGCCCTGGTCCTGGGGCTTGGAGGCCGTCTGCGCCAGGGTGGTGTCGCGCTGCGACACCATGATGTAGGGGTTCACATGGGACTCCACCCGGCCGGGGCGGTCGACCTCGGTGGAATCGATCTCCAGCCAATCCTCGGGCGTCTCACGCCGGATGAACGCCGTGCCACGCACATCGGTGATGGATTCAATGGGCTCGCGCGCTGCGAGGCGGTGCGCCACCTCGATCAAAGCCCGCTCGGCATTGCCGTAGAGCAGCAAATCGCATTTGCTGTCGACCAGCACCGAGCGGCGCACCTTGTCTTGCCAATAGTCGTAGTGGGCGATGCGGCGCAAGGAGGCTTCGATGCCGCCCAGCACGATGGGCACATGGGCATAGGCTTCCCTGCAACGCTGGCTGTAGACCAGTGTGGCGCGATCGGGACGACGCCCGCCCTCGCCACCCGGCGTGTAGGCGTCGTCGCTGCGCACTTTGCGGTCTGCGGTGTAGCGGTTGATCATGGAATCCATGTTCCCCGCCGTGACCCCAAAGAAGAGCGTGGGTTCTCCAAGCTGCTTGAAGGCCTCGGCACTTTGCCAATCCGGCTGGGCGATGATGCCCACGCGAAAGCCCTGTGCCTCGAGCACGCGGCCAATCACCGCCATGCCAAAACTGGGGTGGTCCACATAGGCATCCCCCGTGACGAGGATGATGTCGCAGGCATCCCAGCCCAGCTCTTCCATTTCCTGGCGTGACATGGGCAGGTAAGGCGCTTTGCCAAAACGGCTCGCCCAGAATTTGCGGTATTGCGTGATGGGTTTGGCCTCTCTTGGAAAGCGAGAGACATCAAGGTAGGAAGCCATGGCAGGCAGTGTAGTAAAACTCGGCACACCCGGGGCAAGACCCTGGCATGCCCACAATCGCCCACCGCCTTATTCCCAGCCCCCATGATCCAACCCGACACCGCCACACCCGAGCCTGCGCCCGCGCCAGGCAGCGAGCGGGCGCGACCCCACACCCTGTGGGAGCTGTTTTGGGCTTTCACCCTCATGGCCATGCAAGGCTTTGGCGGCGTGCTGGCCGTGGTGCAGCGCATCCTGGTGGACGAGCGCCAATGGCTCACCATCGAAGAATTTGTCGAGCAGTGGTCGGTGGCCCAGGTGCTGCCTGGTCCCAACGTGCTCAACCTCTGCATCATCCTGGGCAGCCAATACTTTGGCCTCGCCGGTGCGGTGGTGGCCACCGCAGGCATCCTGCTCGCACCCTTCATCCTGGTGCTGGTGCTGGCCGCCCTCTTCACCAGCGTGAGCGACCTGGCCATGGTGCAAGGCGCCCTGCGCGGCTTGTCGCTGGTGGTGGCGGGCGTGATCATGGCCACGGCCTTGCGCATGACGCCCGCGCTCAAGAGCAACCCTCTGGGCAAATGGCTGGTGTGGGGCTTGGTGGCCGCCACGGTGTTGCTGGTGGGCGTGCTGCACGTGCGCCTCATCTGGGTCTTGATGGGGCTGGGCTCCATCGCCTGCTGGCTGGCTGCGCGACAACTGCGCGCCCTTGAGGCCAACAAGGAGAGCAAGGCATGAGCACCGCAGATTGGCTCACGCTGTTCTTGCACATGATGGCGCTGTCCCTGTTCACCATTGGGGGAGCGATTGCGGCCATCCCCGACATGCACCGCCTGGTGGTGGAGCAACGCCATTGGCTCAGCGGCCAGGAATTCGCCAACGCCATCACGCTCGCCCAAGCCGCACCCGGCCCCAATGTGCTGTTTGTGGCCGTGCTGGGCTGGGACATGGGCGTGAATTCAGCGGGCGGTCTGGGCATGGGCAGCCACGCCGCCTGGCTGGGCCTCATGGGTGCCTTGCTGTGCCTCTTTGGCCTGTTGCTGCCGTCGTCGGTGCTGAACTACACGGCCACACGCTGGGCGCACCGCAACCGGCACCGCCTGGGCGTGCGCGCCTTCAAGGCGGGCATGGCACCGCTGGTGGTGGGTTTGCTCATGTCCACCGCCTGGCTGCTCAGCGGTGAACACCATGCCGATGTGATGTCGGTGGTGCGTGCGGGCATCACGTTGGGCTGTGCCTGGGTGTTCTGGAAGACGCGCGTGCACCTGCTGCTGATGATGGGCGCAGGCGTGGTGATTGGGGTGCTGGGCTGGGTCTAGTGGCCAAGCGGTTGCTGGGTACCCCGCTGGCCATGCGGTGCCTCAGGGGGCGGTCTTGGCTTTGGCGCGCCGCTGGCGCAAGGCCTCGTAGAGGCAGACTGCACTGGCCACCGACACGTTGAGGCTTTCCACCCCGCCTTGCATGGGGATGTGCACCAGTTGATCGCAATGCTTGCGCGTGAGTTGCCGCATGCCCTTGCCTTCTGCGCCGAGCACCAGTGCCACGGGGCCACTGAGGTCCACGTCGTACAGGCTTTGTTCGGCATCGTCGCTGGTGCCAATCACCCACAGGCCGGCATCCTTGAGCTCGGTGAGTGAGCGCGCCAGGTTGGTCACCATGAAGTACGGCACGGTGTCGGCCGCGCCGCTGGCCACCTTGGCCACCGTGGCATTGATGCCCACAGCATGGTCTTTGGGCGCCACCACGGCATGGGCACCAGCGCCGTCGGCGCTTCGCAGGCAAGCCCCCAGGTTGTGCGGGTCGGTCACGCCGTCGAGCACCAGCACCAAGGCCGGTGTGTGGGAGGGCAAGTCTTCCAGCAACTCGTTGAGGTTGTGGGAGGCGGCCATGGGATCTGCCAGCGCCACCACACCCTGGTGGTGATGGCCGCCGCACAAATTGGCCAGGCGCATGGCATCGGCCTCGATCAGGCGCACGCCCGCTTCCTTGGCCCGTGCCTGGAACTGGCGCATGCGGGCGTCATGGCGATTGGCGAGCACATAAACCTCTTTGAGGGTTTGCGGTGCCATTTTGAGTCGCACGCCCACAGCGTGGAAACCATAAAGAAGTTTGGTGCTCATGGACTCAGTCCTTCAGGTGGTGCAAGGGGTGGGCATGAGCCGGCCAGGGGCTTTGGAAGAACGGTGCCACCTGCGCCTGGGTGACGGCCTCCGGGCTGTCATGCATCCAATGGGGGTGGTGATCCTTGTCCACGGCCAGGGCACGAATGCCCTCGACGGTGTCGGATTGCGCCGTGCTGCGCGACAGGTGCTGCGGATGAAAGCAGTGGCGCACCAGGTCGCGCTCCATGCGCAATTCGTCGGCCAAGGCCATGCCTCGGGCTTTGCGGATTTGCGCCCAGGTGACGTGCAGCATCAGCGGTGAGCGCTTGGACAGCGCCTGGAGTTGGTGCGATGCCCACGACGAACCTTGGGCAGAGAGCTGGTTCAAATGAACCAGGGCAGTGTTCAAGTCCGGCGCAGAAAACACCGACTCCAATTCGGGCGGCCATCCCTTGGGATGGGTGTCGAGCAAGGCCTCTGGCCATTGACGTGCGAGCCGCGTCCAGTCGCTGGCGGCGGCAGGGTTGAGACGCTGGGGCAGTTGTTCCCACAGGCTGGTGAGGCTGACGGGATCGACCACCACGTCGGCCAGGCTGGCCTGCACCGCCTGGTGACCATCGAGGTGTTCACCCGTGAGCGCCAAAAATTCGCCCACATGGCCCGGACAGCGGCTCAGAAAGTAGCCCCCGCCCACATCGGGAAAAAGACCAATGAGGGTCTCTGGCATGGCCATCTTGGTTCGGGTCGTGGCGACCCGCAGGGTGCAGCCTTGCGCCAAGCCCATGCCGCCGCCCATGACGATCCCGTCCATGAACACCACGGTGGGTTTGGGGTAGCGGTGAATGAGGTGGTTGAGGCGGTATTCCTCAGTGAAAAAATCTTCCAGCGCGGGGTCACCTGCGAGGGCAGCCGCGTGAAAAAAGCGAATGTCGCCGCCGGCACAGAAAGCGCCAAAGGGACCTTGCTTGCTCATGCCCCGCAAGGCCACGGCGCGAACCGCCGGATCGTCGCGCCAAGACAGCAACACGGCAGTCAGGTCGCGGATCATGGGCAGCGACAAGGCATTGAGGGCCTGAGGGCGATCCAGGGTGATGAAACCCACGGCATCCCTGACTTGGGTGTCCACGTGACTCATGCGTTGGCCTCCATGCAGTCCAGGTTGGATCAGGCCACGGCCGTTTCGCGGCTGGCACGCTTGCGCTCGTGCTCCTTGAGGTGGCGCTTGCGCAAACGGATGCTCTTGGGCGTGATCTCCACGAGCTCGTCGTCCTCGATGAATTCCACGGCGTACTCCAGCGTCAAGTCGATGGGCGGCGTGATCTTGATGGCGTCTTCCTTGCCGCTGACGCGGAAGTTGGTGAGCTGCTTGGTGCGGGTGGCATTGACCACGAGGTCGTTGTCGCGGCTGTGGATGCCCACGATCATGCCCTCGTACACGGGGTCGCCTGCGCGCACAAACATGCGGCCGCGATCGTCGAGCTTACCCAGGGCATAGGTGAAGATTTCGCCATCGTCCATGGAGATGAGCACACCGTTTTTGCGACCGCCAATGTCACCCCGATGGGCTTCATAGCCGTCAAAGATGTTGGAGATCAGACCCGAGCCACGGGTGAGGTTGAGGAATTCGTTGGAAAAACCAATCAGCCCTCGCGCAGGGATGCGGTATTCCAGGCGCACACGGCCGCGGCCATCGGGCTCCATGTTGACCAGGTCCCCCTTGCGCTCGCCCAGGGCTTGCATCACGCCGCCCTGGTGGCTCTCCTCCACGTCGGCAGTCACGAGCTCAATGGGCTCGTGCAACTCGCCGTGGACCTGCTTGAGCACCACGCGAGGCTTGGAGACGGCCAGCTCATACCCTTCGCGACGCATGTTCTCCAGCAAAATGGTCAGGTGCAACTCGCCCCGGCCGGAGACTTCAAAGATGCCGTCTTCATCGGTCTCCTTGACGCGCAAAGCCACGTTGGATTGCAATTCTTTTTGCAGTCGGTCCCAGATTTGCCGGCTGGTGACGTACTTGCCTTCACGGCCCGCCAGCGGCGAGGTGTTGACGCAAAAGTTCATGGTCAGCGTGGGCTCGTCGATCTTGAGCATGGGCAAGGGACGGGGTTGCTCCGGATCGGTCACGGTGACCCCAATGCCAATGTCTTCGATGCCATTGATGAGCACGATGTCGCCAGGGCCGGCTTCATTGACCTGGACTCGGTCCAAACCCTGGAATTTATGGACCTGGTTGATGCGACCCTTGTATTGCCGGCCGCCTTCGTCCTGTGGACCTTCCATGACCAGCACATCCATGCCGGGGCGCAGCAAGCCCGCGTTGATGCGACCCACGCCAATGCGACCCACATAGGTGGAATAGTCCAGCGCCGAGATTTGCAACTGCAGAGGTGCCGAGGCATCCCCCTGGTGGGCGGGCACATGGTCCAAGATGGTGTCAAAGAGCGCCGACATGTCTTCGCCCCAACGCTCCCCCGGCTGCCCTTCCTTGAGGGAGGACCAGCCGTTGATGCCCGAGGCATAGACCACGGGGAAGTCCAGCTGTTCGTCGTTGGCACCCAGCTTGTCAAACAGGTCAAAGGCGGCGTTGATCACCTTGTCGCAATTGGCACCGGGCTTGTCGACCTTGTTGACCACCACAATGGGCTTGAGACCCAGAGCCAAAGCCTTTTTGGTGACGAAACGGGTTTGCGGCATGGGGCCTTCTTGCGCATCGATGAGCAGCAGCACGCCATCGACCATGGACAAAGCCCGCTCCACCTCGCCGCCAAAGTCGGCGTGACCCGGCGTGTCGACGATGTTGATGTGGGTCTCTTTCCAGCTCACCGCACAGTTCTTGGCCAGGATGGTGATGCCGCGCTCGCGTTCGATGGCGTTGTTGTCCATCACGGTGTCTTCGACTTTTTCGTGGGCGGCAAAGGTGCCCGACTGACGCAGCAGTTGGTCCACCATGGTGGTTTTACCGTGGTCAACGTGGGCAATGATGGCAATGTTGCGAATGGTTCGACTCATGACGATGTACTCTCAAGAATGGATTGAATTTCAATGGGGGTGAGGAGGCGCTCGGGGATGAGTTCCCCGGCTTTGATGTGGGCAGTGCCCAGAAAACTGTTGGGCTGGTCAGCCCAGACCGACACCGAGTCGCTGTCTGGCCATGGACCTCGCCGGCGCAATCCGGTGAGGAATCGACCTGCGTCGTCTGCGCCCAGCACGATGGGGGCATGCGCTGGCAGCAAGGCACTCACCGGCAGCAGGGCCTGCAGGCGCTGGTCCTCGCTCAGGTGTTCGAGCGCTTCGATGCTCAGCGCCTGGTCCTCGCCAAAGGGGCCGGTTTTGACGCGCCGCAGGGCACTGAGGTGGCCTCCACAGCCCAGTGCCTGGGCGATGTCTTCGCCCAGGGTGCGGATGTAGGTGCCTTTGCTGCAATGCACGCGCAAACGCAAATGGGGTTCGCTGCCGCTCAAATCCATGTCCAGCAACTCCAGCTCGTGGATCACGATGGCGCGGGGCTTGCGCTCGATGGTCTGGCCTTGTCTGGCGTATTCGTAAAGCGCTTTGCCATCGTGCTTGAGCGCGCTGTGCATGGGGGGCAGTTGGTCCTGCGGACCCATGAACTGGTCCAGCACCTCCACCACCTGGCCGGGGGTGCAGTCGACGCTGCGGGTTTGCAGCAGCTCGCCTTCCCTGTCGCCGGTGGTGGTGGTCACGCCCAGCCGCACCGTGGTTTCATAGACCTTGTCAGCATCCAGGTGAAGCTGGCTGAATTTGGTGGCCGCACCCAGGCAAATGGGCAAAACCCCGGTGGCCAGTGGGTCCAGGGTGCCGGTGTGGCCGGCTTTTTCAGCGCGCAACAACCATTTGGCCTTTTGCAAAGCCTGGTTGCTGGACCACCCCAGCGGCTTGTCGAGCAACAGCACCCCATGCACAGGGCGCCGCTGCACCCGTGTGCTTGGCGCGTTCATGCTCAGTCGTCCTTGGAACGGGAGGAGACCGCTTTGGCGATCAGGGCGTTGAGGTCAGCCGCACGCTCGGTGGTGCGGTCAAACACGAAGTGCAGCGTGGGCACGGTGTGGATGTGCAAGCGCTTGAACAAGGCGCTGCGCAAAAAACCAGCGGCCTGGTTCAAGCCCTCGGCGCTTTGCTGGGGATCGCCAGCAAGCACACTGAAAAACACCTTGGCATGGGCGTAATCGGGGGTGAGTTCCACCGCCTGCAAGGTGACCATGCCCACCCGCGGATCCTTGACCTCGCGGGCAATCAGCTCGGCCAGATCACGTTGGATCTGGTCGGCCACTTGGTGCGTGCGATGGGCAACGGTGGGACGCTTTTGGCTCATGCTGGGTCACTCAGAGGGGCTCACAGGCTGCGAGCGACTTCCTTGATTTCAAAGAACTCAATCTGATCGCCCTCGACAATGTCGTTGTAGCCCTTGAGGTTGAGACCACATTCAAAGCCTTCCTTGACCTCGCGCACATCGTCCTTGAAGCGCTTGAGGCTGTCGAGCTCGCCGGTGAAGACCACCACGTTGTTGCGCAGCAAACGCAGCCTGGCGCTGCGCCGCACCACCCCCGAGGTGACCATACAACCGGCAATCGCGCCAATCTTGCTGATGCGAAACACCTGACGAATCTCGGCCATGCCAATGACCTCTTCCTTTTGGTCCGGGGTCAGCATGCCCGACATGGCCGCCTTGAGGTCGTCGACCGCGTCGTAAATGATGTTGTAGTAGCGAAGATCAATGCCGTTGGACTCGGCCAGCTTGCGCGCACCTGCATCGGCACGGGTGTTAAAGCCAATGATCACCGCCTTGGAGGCAATGGCCAGGTTGACATCGCTCTCGCTGATGCCACCCACGGCGGCATACACCACCTGGACCTTGACCTCGTCAGTAGAGAGCTTGACCAGTGAAGCGGCCAAGGCTTCCTGCGAACCTTGCACATCGGCCTTGATGATGATGGGCAGGTTTTTGACTTCGCCCGCGGCCATGTCGGTGAACATGTTGTCGAGCTTGGCGGCTTGTTGCTTGGCCAGCTTGGTGTTGCGGAACTTACCGGCACGGTAGGTGGCGATTTCGCGGGCACGGCGCTCATCGGCCATGACCATGAATTCGTCGCCGGCCTGCGGCACATCGGTGAGACCCTGGATTTCAACCGGGATGGAAGGGCCGGCCTGCTTGATGGGCTTGCCGTTCTCGTCCAGCATGGCACGCACGCGGCCATAGGTCTGACCCAGCAGGATCACATCGGACACATTGAGCGTACCCGACTGAACCAGCACCGTGGCCACAGGACCACGGCCTTTGTCCAGTCGTGCTTCGATGACCAAACCTTTGGCCATGGCATCAACAGGCGCCTTGAGTTCTTGCATCTCAGCTTGCAACAGCACGCGCTCGAGCAAGTCGTCAATGCCCTGGCCGGTTTTGGAAGACACGGCCACAAAGGGTGAGTCACCGCCAAATTCTTCGGGGACCACCTCTTCGGCCACCAATTCGGCCTTGACACGGTCCGGGTTGGCTTCGGGCTTGTCGGCCTTGGTCATGGCCACCACGATGGGGACACCCGCTGCCTTGGCGTGCTTGATGGCTTCCTTGGTCTGGGGCATGACGCCGTCGTCGGCCGCACACACCAGGATCACGATGTCGGTGGCCTGTGCACCACGCGCACGCATGGCCGTGAAGGCCTCGTGGCCCGGGGTGTCCAAAAAGGTGACCGTGCCACGCGGTGTGTCCACATGGTAGGCACCGATGTGCTGGGTGATGCCACCGGCTTCACCAGCAGCCACCTTGGCACGGCGGATGTAGTCGAGCAAGGAGGTCTTGCCATGGTCAACGTGACCCATGACCGTGACCACAGGCGCACGCGCCGTGGCTTCGCCGTGGTGCATGGACGATTCTTCGTCGGTGAAGGCCTCCGGATCGTCCAGCGCCGCCACGATGGCCTTGTGGCCCATTTCCTCGACCACGATCATGGCCGTGTCCTGGTCCAGCGGCTGGTTGATGGTGACCATCTGACCCAGCTTCATGAGGTGCTTGATGACCTCCGAGGCCTTGACTGACATCTTGTGCGCCAGTTCAGACACGGTGATGGTTTCGGGCACATGCACCTCAAGCGCACGAAAGGGTGTGGGCTCGGGCGCAGCGGAGCGCTGGTCGTCGCGTTCCTTGCGGCTCTTGGGACCCCCGCGCCAGTTGTTGCGACCCACGCCACCGCTGGTGTCGCCTCGGGTCTTGATTTCCTTTTTCTTGCCAGCGTCATCAGCCCAGCTGGACGAGAGCTTGGCGCTCTTGACTTCTTTGTTGGCGTCCTTGGGACCGTCTTTGGCCGCACCCGCAGCAGCGGCGGCAGGCTTGGCGGTGCCAGGCGCTTTGGGCTCAGGCTTGTGCAGGGTGCCCTTGAGGGTGGATTTGGGTTCTTCAGGCTTTTTCGCGACCAGCACCTTTTTGGGTGCATTCATCATGGCGCGGATGGCCTCGGCTTCGTCCAAGGCCTTGCGGCGGCGCGCAGCCTGATCCTGGGCCAATTCGGCGCTGGTTTTGGCTGCGGACTCCGCTTCGGGCACAGCTTGCGCGGCGTCCCCCGTGGCCGCGGTCGCGTCGGCGGCAGGTGTGTGCAGCTCATCCGCCCCGGCCTGGGTGGGTTGGGTTTCGGTGCTGGCCTGAGCCTGTTCGTCTGCCGCAGGGGCAGCCGCAGCGGCGGCTTGGTCGGCGGCCGCTTTGCGACGCAGTTCGGCCTCTTCTTCCTGGCGACGGATCAGCTCGGCTTGCCTGCGAGCCTCTTGCTCGCGGCGGGCTCTTTCGGCTTCATCAATGACGGGCACTTGCACCTCAGGGGCGGCAGGTGCTTCAGCAGGGGACTCCAGATCCACGTCATCGCGTTTGACAAAGGTGCGCTTCTTGCGCACCTCGACCTGAATCGTCCTGGCTTTGCCAGATGAATCAGCTTGCTTGATTTCGCTGGTGGATTTTTTGACCAGCGTGATTTTTTTGCGTGAAGGGGCTTCACTGCCGTGACTGGCCTTGAGATAACTCAGCAACTTTTGCTTGTCGTCATCGGTGAGCTCGTCACTGGGACTTTTATTCGCCACGCCTGCCGCACTGAGTTGCTCGATGAGCGATTCAGCGGGCTTTTTGAGTTCCTTGGCAAATTCGGAAACGGTCGTTCTCGTCATGTGTGAGTGGTCCTTCCATATCCGTTAAGCCTGACTGGCGAACCAGTGCTCTCGGGCTTTGATGATCAATTGGCGAGCCTCGTCTTCGGGTTGGCTGGTGATGTCCACCAACTCATCCACGGCCAGATCGGCGAGGTCATCTCGTGTGTGAATGCCGGCTTGAGCCAATTTGGCGATGAGCTCGGGCGTAAGGCCTTCGAGGTCGCGCAAATCCTGAGAGGCTTCTTCGACGCTTTCTTCACGAGCAATTTCAAGGGTGAGCAATGCATCTTTGGCACGCGCACGCAGCTCTTGCACGGTGTCTTCATCAAAGGCTTCGATTTCCAGCATTTCGTTGAGGGGCACATAGGCCACTTCTTCGAGACTGGTGAAACCCTCTTCGATGAGGATGTCGGCCACGTCCTGGTCCACATCGAGCTTGGACATGAAGAGTTCACGCATGGTTTGCATCTCATCGGCCTGTTTCTGGGCTGACTCGTCTGCATCCATGATGTTGATCTTCCAGCCGGTAAGGTCGGAGGCCAGTCGGACGTTTTGACCGCCACGGCCAATCGCAATCGGGAGGTTTTCCTCGTCCACCACCACGTCCATGGCGTGCTTTTCCTCATCCACCACGATGGACATGACGTTGGCGGGTGCCAGGGCACCAATGACGAATTGGGCTGGGTCTTCGCTCCACAAAACGATGTCAACACGCTCGCCGGCCAATTCTGTGGTCACGGCATTGACGCGTGAGCCGCGCACCCCCACGCAGGTGCCAATGGGGTCGACGCGCTTGTCTTTGGACAACACGGCAATCTTGGCGCGTGAGCCAGCGTCGCGCGCGCAGGATTTGATCTCCAGCAGGCCTTGCTCGATTTCTGGCACTTCCTGACGGAAGAGTTCGATCATGAATTCAGGCGCTGAGCGGGACAACAGAATGGGAGCGCCCCGCAGGGTGGGATCCACATCCATGATCATGGCGCGCACGCGATCCCCGTTTCTGAGGTTCTCTTTGGGGATCATCTCGGTGCGGCGCAGACGCCCTTCGACGCGACCACTTTCGACAATGATGTCGCCCTTGTCCATGCGCTTGACGGTGCCCACGAAAATCCTTTCGCCACGCGAGAGAAAGTCGTTGAGCAGCATGTCGCGTTCGGCATCGCGGATTTTTTGCAAGATGACCTGCTTGGCCGCCATGGCGCCAATGCGGCCAATGGGCACGGACTCGATGGATTCCTCAATGTGGTCGCCCACTTGCACATCGGGCAGGCGCTCCTGTGCATCCATGAGCATTTCCTCGGCATCGGGGTTTTGAAGCCCGGCCTCGTTGGGCACCACCAGCCAGCGGCGGAAACTCTCGTACTCGCCGGTTTGTCGGTCAATGGCAACCCGAATGTCTGCTTCCTGAACGGGATTGACCTTGTCAGCTTGCAGGAGTTTTTTGGTGGCTTGTGCCAGGGCCGATTCGACCGCGGCAAACACCAAATCATGATCCACGCTCTTTTCACGGGCAATGGCTTCAACCAACATCAACATTTCACGATTCATGATGGACCTCTTCTGATGCATCCTTAGCGGGCGATCTGCCCTTGAAATTCACAATTGGCGCTAGTCGCGCCTCCCTCAATTCATCACGCCTGAACCTGAGCACCTGCGTGGGGGTTTTCACCCGCTTGCTCGAGGGGCGACGACCCGGTTTGCTTTCGGGCTCATCACGCCACTCGATCTGCCATTCGTCGGCGGCATCGGTGGACGCCAACAAGCCTCTGAATTTTTTCCGCTGGCCGGAAACGATCCCGGCTCCATCAGCGCCAATGGGTTGCCTCAGGGTGATGTCAATCACCTGACCCTCAAAGCGCGCAAAATCCTTGTCATTCCTCAAGGGACGATCGATGCCGGGGCTTGAGACTTCGAGCCGGCGGTAGTCCACGCCTTCGACATCGAGCACGTATTGCAACTGGCGCGTCACGCGTTCGCAATCTTCCACCAGGATGAAGCGCTCGGGCTGCCCCTGCTCCCAGGGGTGGTCAATCGTCACGCGCACAGTTCCGCCAGCAGAGCGTTCGAGCTCCACCAGGTCGAATCCCATGCCTTCAACGGTTTGAGTCACCAGGGTTTGCATCTTTGATAGCTTGTCTTGCCCTTGATGGCCGCCTAAAGCCCATGGGGCTCAATTTATGACGGCCAAAAAAAATGGGCGGTTGATTTGCCGCCCATGGGTCGAATTGGCCTGAATTCTAACCCAAAGCCCGGCCTCTGAACAAAGGCCTCATCCGTGGGGGTGCCACATGCCAAAATCAGCCCATTCTGAATTTGGAGCACTGGACATGGCCACTTCGGGCTTTTTGAATGGAAAAAAATTACTCATCACGGGCGTCTTGTCCAATCGGTCGATTGCCTATGGCATTGCCAAGGCCTGTCGCGCCCAGGGCGCCGAGCTGGCCTTCAGTTACGTGGGCGAGCGATTCAAGGATCGCATCACCGAATTTGCAGCCGAATTTGACTCCAAGCTGATTTTTGAATGCGATGTGGGTGACGATGCCCAGATCGAATCCACCATGAAAGGCCTGGCCGACCAGTGGGGACACTTTGACGGGTTTGTGCATGCGATTGGCTTTGCACCGCGCGAAGCCATCGCCGGGGACTTCCTCGATGGCCTCAGCCGCGAGGCCTTTCGCATCGCCCATGACATCAGCGCCTACAGCTTTCCGGCCATGGCCAAAGCGGCCCTGCCCTACCTCAATGACCGATCGGCCTTGCTCACCCTGAGTTACCTCGGCGCTCTCAGAACCGTGCCCAACTACAACACCATGGGCCTGGCCAAGGCCTCTTTGGAGGCTTCTGTGCGCTATTTGGCAGAGTCTTTGGGCAGCCTCAACCGGGGCATGCGGGTCAATGGCATCAGCGCAGGCCCCATCAAGACGCTGGCAGCCAGCGGCATCAAGGGCTTTGGCAAGATCCTCTCAGCCGTGGAGCAAAACGCCCCCATCCGCCGCAACGTGACGATTGACGACGTGGGCCATGTGGCAGCCTTTTTGTTGAGTGACCTCGCCGCTGGGGTGAGCGCCGAGATCACCTATGTTGATGGTGGCTTCAGTCAGGTCGTAGGGGGCATGGCCGAGGCAGGCTGAAGCCCAGGGTGCTCGTCCCGAGCCGGATCAGGCGCTTTGGCCTGCGACTGCAATCTGGCCTGCGTGGCCAGGGCATGCACCTTGGCAGGGCTCAGCGATTTGAGGTGATGGTCACTCCAGACCTGACGCCATTTGCGCGCGCCAGGCTGGCCAGTCCACAGGCCCAGAATGTGACGGGCCACCGATGACCAGGCCACGCCCCGGCTTTGCTGCTGCTCCATGTAGATCACCATCGCCTCCTCCACAGCTTCGCGCGAAGACGAGGGTGGTTCATGCCCCAGTGCAAGGTCCCAGTCGTGCATCCACCAGGGGTTGTGATAGGCGCTGCGCCCCACCATGAAGCCGTCCACCTGGTCCCAGTAAGGCATCACATCGGCACCGGTTTGAATGGCCCCATTGAGGACCACCGTCAGCGCGGGGAAGTCGCGTTTGAGGCGGACTGCCCAATCGCGCCGCAGCGGTGGGATTTCCCGGTTTTCTTTGGGTGAGAGACCGTCCAGCCAGGCGTTGCGGGCATGAACGATGAAGACCTCGCAGCCTTCATCCGCGACGATGCCCACAAAGTCGCGCACAAAATCGTACGACTCGATGCGATCGAGGCCGATGCGGTGCTTGACCGTGACAGGCATGCTCACCGCATCACGCATGGCCTTGACCCCTTGCGCCACCAGTTGGGGCTGAGCCATGAGACAAGCCCCAAAGGTGCCCCTTTGTACGCGGTCGGAGGGGCAGCCGCAGTAGAGGTTGATTTCGTCATAGCCCCACTGCTGGCCAAGCCGTGCCGCCTGAGCCAAAGCCTTGGGCTCGTGCCCGCCCAACTGCAATGCAAGGGGGTGTTCAGAAGGGTTGAAGTCCAGGTGCCTGGGCACATCGCCGTGGATCAATGCGCCCGTGGTCACCATCTCGGTGTAGAGCCGCGCCTGCTGGGTGATGAGTCGATGAAAGAAGCGGCAATGGCGATCGGTCCAGTCCATCATGGGCGCCACGCACCAGCGCCAGGGGGAAATGGCAGACCCAGACGGCGCTCTTGCCATGCCCTCGGGCCATTCAGACATCGCGCACCTTGGCGGGAGCAAGCGTCATGGACGGTGCGGGCAAGGGGATGGCTTCCCGATCAAAAGCCAGCTTGAGGCGTTTGAAGTATTCCCGTCGTACCTCGAACTGCGAATGCGGGGTGACCTTGATGCGGGCACGGATCGCCACGCTGGCGGAATCAAAACGGTCCACGCCCTGAAACTCCAGGCCAGCCAGCAAACGTTGTTGCCAGCTTGGCTCATCCAGCATGGATTGCAGGGTCTGGTGCATGAGGCGGATCACATCATCCAGCGGGGCCTGTGACGCGATGTCCATGTCCAGCACCGCCTGCGAGAAACCCAGGCTCAGGTTGGTGACCTTGGTGATGGTGCCGTTGGGGATGAAATGCACATTGCCCTCGTAATCCCTCAACCTTACATAGCGCAAAGTGATGTTCTCGACCATGCCCGTTGCTTCACCCAGGCGAATCACATCGCCTTGTCGGATCTGGTTTTCGAGCAACAGAAAAAAACCGGTGAAATAGTCCTTGACCAAATTTTGAGCGCCAAAGCCAACCGCCAGACCTGCCACGCCGGCTGCCCCCAGGAAAGGGGCAAGGTTAAAGCCCAACTCAGCCAGGATCAGCAAGACTGCCAAGAGGGTCACCGTGACACTCACGGCGTAACGCGCCACGTGGCCCAGGGTTTCGGCCCGCTTGATGGCGTCGGTGTCATCGCTTCGCGCGCTCACCCGCTGGGTGAGCAGGCGAATGCCTCGCCTGGCCACGCGGGAGATCAACCATGCGGCAATCAGGATGACCGGGATGCGGATGAACACAATTCCCAGCTCCTGGATGGAGCGGGAACTCAGACCCAGCTGATTGAGATTCACACCGTCAAGCATGCATGCTCCGTTGGATATGCAAAGCACGCATCTTAGTGACTCTCGTCATGCACTTGCGGATGCGCTATCCCCTAACAGGCCGTCATGCGGCCTGGGGCAACACCACCTCGCAATTCCATGGCATGACTTTGCGCGGCATCTCCCGAGTGGAATCGATGCATCCGCCACCGGCGTAAACCCCTTGGGGATCGCGGTAACGCTTCATGGCCGAGAGGACTTGACTGGCCTTGATGGGATCAGACAAGGTTTGGTTGGTCAACTCGGTCACCACGTCTTCATCGATCTGGGGTGTACCGCGCTTGTTGATCCAAAAACCATGACGCCAGTGATAGAGCTCCACGCATTTGTGGTCCAGCGTATAGGGGTTGCGGTGATCCCAGAAATTGCAAAACAGACCTTGCCCAAGGTAGATGACCCAGGACCCTTCATAGCCAGTGGCATCCGATGACAGGGGGTGCGGGTTTTTGAACCAGATTCGGTCTCCAGGTACGTACCAGGTCATGGGCAAAGGTGCATCCACCTCACCGATCTCATGCAAAAAACTGGCATGAAATTGCCGGGAGCTGATGGCTTTTTCACGCCATTGCTTCTGAAGCTTTTCATACAGGGCGTGATTGTGCTCGCGGGCCTCTTGTGCAATGGAAAGCAGCAACACGTATTCCGTTGCGCGATAGCATGAGAACGCATAGGTGGCCCCAGACACTTCGGGCTGCGTGGCCATGATCAGCGACTCCACCAAATCCGCATGCGGGAGCAAGACATATCCTGAATCCTCCCGGTATGTCCAATAGGCATCGGGCCGGGAAGCCTCTTCGGTTCGGAAATTCAACGAGGTCTTGCTGGCATTGCGGCTCAGGTTGTGCCGCAAGCGTTGGGCGCTCTCCAGGTCTTCCCAGGAGTCAAACTTCAATGGAATGGGGGCACACAACCAGGCGACCCAGATTTCCCACATCAAAGCAGCCGATGGGGCCGCAAAGGCGTGAGGAACGCGCATCGGCAAGCCCAGAGTGTCGTGCGCTGGGGTGAGGACTTCGAAGTCCTTTGGCTTGAATTGAACCGACAACACACCGGAGTGGGGATCCTCGGACTGAAGAACCTGATCATGCAGGCCCAAGTCACGCAGGCGTTGGTCAAGTGCTGCCCGCGTGTTGGCAAGGGAGCTGGGGACAGTCTGGATCTGGATGCCGCGATTCATTTGGAGATGGAGCTAAGTTTTTTTTGTAACTCTATCGTTAAGAATTGGTGAATGTCCAGTAGGGGAGAACCATCAGTTCAGCGTTCGCCACTTGGGTGGGCGTTTCTCCAAAAAGGCCGAGAAGCCTTCTTGCGCCGCTTCGTCCATCATGTTGCAGGCCATGGTCTCCCCTGCTGCCTGATAGGCGGCAGATAAACCCATCTCAAGCTGACGATAAAAAAGCTGTTTGCCCATCTGCACAGCCACTTTGGGCTTGCTGAGGATGGATGCGCACCATGCTTGAACCACTTCGTCGAGCTGGCTGGCTGGCACACACCGGTTGATGAGGCCTTGGCGCTGGGCTTCCTGGGCATCGATGAAGTCCCCCGTGAGCAGCATCTCCATGGCTTTTTTTCGGGGAATAGCTCTTCCCAAGCCTACGCTGGGTGTGGCACAAAAGAGGCCAAAGTTGATGCCAGAGACAGCAAAGCGGGACTGCTCGCTGGCCACGGCAAGATCGCACATGCTCACCAATTGGCAGCCCGCTGCGGTGGCAATGCCATTGACCTGTGCAATGACGGGCTGAGGCAGATTCACCAGACTCATCATCAGTTTGCTGCACTGGTCAAAGAGCGAGCGGTAAAAATCCTTTTCTGGATGGGCGCGCATCTCGGCCAGGTCATGGCCAGCACTGAAGGCTTTGCCGCTTGAGGCAAGGACCACCACCCTGCAATCGGCCTGGTTGGCGGCCCGATTCAGGGTGGCTTGCAAGGCACTGAGCATGTCGCGTGACAAAGGATTGAAGCTTTGAGGGCGATTGAAGACCACCTTCATCACACCGGTTTGAGATTCATCGATCACAATCAAGTCATCATTCATGCTGGGCTCCTTGAAATCACTGTGTGCCCGTCCATCATGCCTCAAAAGTTGTCCATTCCCTGGCTTGAACCCGACGACCCCTTCCCGGCCACCCACCTGGCTTGCACCAGGGAATCCGGCATGGAGGGCCTCTTGGCTGCGGGGGGGCAATTGAACCGTGAACGCCTTCTCGGTGCCTACTCTCAAGGCATCTTTCCTTGGTTCAGTGAGGGGCAGCCCATTCTGTGGTGGTCCCCTAACCCCCGAATGGTGTTGATGGTGGACGCGTTTCGATGCCATCGCAGCCTGCGGCAAACGATCAAGCAATGGCAGCGATCTGGCCAATATCGATTGAGCCTGGACGAGGCCTTTGAATCGGTGATCCAGGCTTGTGCGTCCAAGCCCAGAGTGGGGCAAAGCGGGACCTGGATCCTTCCTCCCATGCAAGAGGCCTACACCGAATTTCACCGCGCAGGCCATGCGCACAGCCTGGAGGTCTGGAAAAACGGTCAACTGATTGCTGGCCTGTATTTTGTGAATCTCGGGCGTGCCATTTTTGGTGAGAGCATGTTCTCCTATGAACGGGATGCCTCCAAGGTGGCCCTGTGCGCCTTGGTGAGTGCCGCCAAAGCCCAGGGGGCAAGCTGGATCGATTGCCAGCAGAACACCTCACACTTGGCCTCCATGGGTGCTGCCCCGATTCCCAGGCACCAATTTGAGGCGCTGCTGCGTCAGGACTGTGACCAAGCGAACCTCCAGTGGGATGAGCGGTGGCTATACTGGGACGCAATGCTTCAGCTTCCTCGCTCCGCGTGACCCACCTCAAAGACCTCCCGCTCCAGGCTTTGCAGTTTTATGCGACTGCGCCCTACCCCTGCAGTTACTTGAAGGATGCTCAGGCTCGCTCACAGGTCGCCACGCCCAGCCACTTGATTCGCACCGATGTGTACTCTGAACTCGTTCGCAAGGGATTCAGACGCTCGGGCTTGTTCACCTACCGCCCTCACTGCGATGGCTGCAAGGCCTGTGAGCCGATTCGCATCCGGGTGCAGGACTTCGAACCCAGTCGAAGCCAGAAAAGAGCCTGGAAGGCCCACCAAGGCCTGGAGACCCGGATCTGCAAACTGGGTTTCAGCGAGGAACACTATCGCCTCTATCAGCTCTACCAGGCCTCCAGGCACAAAGGCGGCGGCATGGACCACGACAGTGTTGAGCAATATGCCCAGTTTCTCTTGCAATCACGCGTGGACTCTCGCCTGGTTGAATTCAGGGAGCCTTCCACTTCGCATCGCGCTGGCCAGTTGAGGATGATTTCCATCCTCGATGTCCTCGACGATGGGCTCTCCGCGGTCTACACCTTCTTTGATCCCGCTCCCGGTCACAGTTATGGGACCTACAGCGTGCTTTGGCAGATCGAGCAAGCCAAGCAGTTGGGGCTCCAGCATTTGTATTTGGGCTATTGGATAGAACAAAGCCAGAAGATGCGCTACAAAAAGACCTTTTCGCCGCATGAAATGTTGATTGACGGCATTTGGTCCTGATCATTTCATCATTTAAAATTTTTTCATGCCAAGGAAAGCCAGCCCTCCCCCTCAGACGCCAACCATTCAGGTCATGGAGCGCATGTTCACCTTGCTCGATGTGCTTGCGGAAAAAGAAGAGCCAGTCCCTCTGAAGGAATTGAGTGAGAAGTCGGGTCTGCATCCCTCGACCACCCATCGCATCCTGAATGATTTGACTCTGGGCCGCTTTGTCGATCGCCCTCAACCCGGCTCATACCGACTTGGCCTACGCCTGCTGGAACTGGGCAACATGGTCAAGGCGCGCCTGAATGTGCGCGATGCGGCACTGGGACCCATGCGTGAATTGCATCGTCAAATTCAGCAGCCGGTGAACCTGAGTGTGCGTCAGGGCGATGAAATCATTTACATTGAACGTGCCTACAGTGAGCGATCTGGCATGCAGGTCGTGCGCGCCATCGGTGGCCGAGCCCCCTTGCACCTGACCTCCACCGGCAAACTCTTTCTGGCTCAAGATGATCCACAAAGGGTGAGGGCCTATGCGACACGAACGGGCTTGAGTGGCCAGACACGCAACAGCATCACTCAGCTGTCCATCCTGGAGCGAGAGCTCTCCAAGGCCAAACAATATGGTGTGGCTCGTGATAACGAGGAGTTGGAGTTGGGCGTGCGATGCATTGCTGCACGCATCCTGGATGATCAAGGCAAATTGGTCGCGGGCTTGTCGATCTCAGCCCCAGCAGACCGCATGGATGACTCTTGGTTGCCCAAACTTGAGGAGACCGCCCGCTTCATTTCCACGTCCTTGGGCTATCGCCCCAGGGAACAAGGCACCTAAAGATCAGGCCATGGGCGAGTAGCGCTGCTCCAGCCAGCGCCTCACGCGCTCGGCATCGGCCACGCGGCTGAGTCGCCCCGCGGAATCCAAAAACACCATGATGAGCTTGCGGCCAGCCACTTTGGCCTGCATGACCAGACACTGTCCAGCTTCAGAGATGTAGCCCGTTTTTTGCAGACCAATGTCCCAATGGGGATTCTTGATCAGCCGATTGGTGGTGTTGAAGGTCATGACACGATTGCCCACCATGACAGAGTGATTGGGCGTGGTGGACATTTCGCGCAACAGTGGTGCTTGTGAAGCATAGTCAACCAGAACAGCCAAATCCCTGGCGCTGGATTGGTTCATGCTGGATAAACCGGTGGGTTCAACATATCGCGTGTCTTGCATGCCCAATTGGCGAGCCTTGTCATTCATGCGTTGAATGAACTCGTCATAGCCCCAGGGGAAGGTGCGAGCCAGAGCGTGTGCTGCGCGGTTTTCGCTGGCCATGAGGGCCAGGTGCAGCAACTCGCCACGGCTTAGGGTGACACCAACTGCCAAACGCGAATGGCTGCCCTTGAGTGTATCGATGTCTTCTCGGGTGATCGTGATGGATTCAGACAAGTCCAGATTGGCCTCATGGATCACCACTCCGGTCATGAGTTTGGTGATGGAGGCAATGGGCAAAACGGCCTGGTTGTTTTTGCTAAAGAGCACCTCCTGGGTGTCTTGATCCACAACGTAGGCCACGCTGGACCTCAAATCCAAGTCATCTTTGATGAGGTGCAAGCCAGACTTTTGCCCCACAGAGGGAACCACAGGTGCTGGCTTTGCCTTTTTGGCAGGTTTATGGGCCTTTTGGCGGGCTTGGCGCTGGGTTTTACTGGTCGAATCTTGTGCCTGAACCGGTGTCCCAACCCAGACCAACATTCCCAAAATCAAGCTCAAAATGACCCGTTGCACAGTGCGCCTTTCAAAATCAATCCCAAACCAACCGGTTGATCCTAACAGACCCATGAACCAAATCAAGTACTTAGACCCAGTTTTTAAGGCTCCAAAGGGTTAGACCTGAGGTGACACCCGATCTGATGGGCTCTTGAGCTTGTTCAATGCACTCAGATAGGCTTTGGCTGACGCAACGATGATGTCGGGATCAGCGCCCACACCATTGACCACGCGGCCACTTTGTTGAAGCCGCACCGTGACCTCCCCTTGACTTTCGGTGGAGCCACTGATGGCGTTGACTGAATACAAGACCATTTCAGCACCACTGTTGACGTGACTCTCAATGGCTTTAAGCGAGGCATCCACAGGACCGTTGCCGTTGGCGTGCGCTTTGATCTCAGCGTCTCCAGCCACGAAGACGATGTCAGCCTCGGGGCGCTCGCCGGTTTCACTCTTTTGTGACAGAGACACAAAGCTGTAGAACTCCTTGCCCGCTACCGTGCTCTCGTCGCTCACAAGAGCCAAGATGTCTTCATCAAAAATCTCGCTTTTGCGATCGGCCAATTCCTTGAACTTGGTGAACGCTTGATTGACTTCGGCTTCGCTTTCCATTTCGATGCCCAATTCCTGCAGGCGCTGCTTGAATGCGTTGCGCCCACTGAGTTTGCCCAAGACGATTTTGTTAGCTGTCCAACCCACATCTTCAGCGCGCATGATTTCGTAGGTGTCACGCGCCTTGAGCACGCCATCCTGGTGAATGCCAGATGCGTGTGCAAACGCGTTGGCGCCCACCACCGCTTTATTGGGCTGGACCACAAATCCAGTCGTTTGGCTGACCATGCGTGAGGCCGCAACGATGTGCTGTGTATCAATGCCGACCTCAAGACCGAAGTAGTCTTTGCGGGTCTTGACAGCCATCACCACTTCTTCCAAGGAGCAATTGCCAGCACGCTCACCCAGGCCATTGATGGTGCATTCGACCTGCCTTGCGCCACCAATGCGAACGCCTGCCAAAGAGTTGGCCACAGCCATTCCCAAATCGTTGTGGCAGTGAACCGACCAGATGGCCTTATCGCTATTTGGAATACGTTCGCGCAATTTGCGGATGAATTCACCATACAGCTCCGGAATGGCATAGCCCACGGTGTCAGGTACGTTGATGGTGGTCGCCCCTTCGGCAATCACGGCTTCCAGAACACGGCAGAGGAAATCCATGTCGCTGCGGTAGCCATCTTCTGGGCTGAACTCGATGTCGTCTCTGAGGTTACGGGCAAAACGTACAGCTTGCTTGGCTTGCTCAAACACCTGATCAGGGGTCATGCGAAGCTTTTTCTCCATGTGCAGTGGCGAGGTGGCAATGAAAGTATGGATGCGGCCACGCGCTGCCCCCTGCAAGGCCTCAGCGGCTCTGGCAATGTCCCGATCGTTGGCCCTGGCCAGCGAACACACGGTGGAATCCTTGATGGCATTGGCAATAGAGCGAACCGCCTCGAAGTCGCCATTGGAGCTGGCAGCAAATCCAGCCTCAATCACATCCACTCGCAAGCGCTCCAGCTGTCTGGCAATGCGAAGCTTTTCTTCACGCGTCATGGATGCACCGGGCGATTGCTCGCCATCTCTCAAGGTCGTGTCAAAAATGATCAATTTGTCAGTCATGGCTGGACTCCGATTTCAGGAAATAACCTGGAAAACAAAAAAGCCCGTTGCGGTTGCTAACGGGCTTTGAGGCTAGAGAACTGGCACGATCTAACCGCTCAACCCGTGTGAGCAAAGCAGTAGAAGCAGTGAAGTCGTTCTCATGAATTGAATGTATCACAAGCCATCGTCCACTTCAGCGCGGCCGACGAGAAGCCTGTCTCATTTGTGCAAACCTTCCTCTTCTGGTTCGTCAGTTGAGGTGCTGATGACACTAGTGGGCTTACCCTTGGCTTTACGCCATAAATAAACCAAATAGCCACTAAGGCCATACGCCACAAAAATCCCAAACAGCACCGATGGCGGGTCGATGTTGATGGCAGCAATGATCAGCGCAATCAACACCAGAGTGGCAAACGGCACGCTTCGCTTCATCTGAAAATCTTTGAAGCTATAAAAGGGCACATTGGTCACCATGGTGAGGCCAGCATACACACACACAGCGAACATCATCCAACTCAGTTGGCTGGGATTGGATTGGAGTTCAACCGCCACCCAGATGAAACCCATGACCAAGGCCGCAGCAGCAGGTGAGGGCAAGCCCTGGAAATAACGCTTGTCCACCACAGATGTATTGACATTGAATCGCGCCAAACGCAATGCCGCACAGGCGCAATACACAAAGGCGGCAATCCACCCCCACCGCCCCAAACCTTTGAGGGTCCATTCATAGGCAATCAGCGCGGGGGCTGCACCAAAAGAGACCATATCGGACAAGGAGTCCATTTGCTCACCAAATGCACTTTGTGTGTTGGTGAGGCGCGCCACACGTCCGTCTAGGCTATCGAGCACCATGGCGCAAAAAACGCCGACACAAGCCATGTCAAATCGATTGTTCATGGCCATGACAATGGCATAAAAGCCAGCGAACAGTGCTGCCAATGTCACCAGGTTGGGCAGGACGTAAATGCCCTTTCTAGGTCGCTTGACTTCAGTATCGATGTCTGTGGGATCCATGTTCACAACTGGGCAAGGATGGTGGTGGCCGCATGGACCTTTTCACCTGCAGCGACGCAAGGTTTTGCGGACAGCGGCAGATACACATCCACACGAGAGCCAAAACGGATGAAACCATAGCGCTGCGCCCTGAGCAAGTCATCACCAGGCTTGACGTAGCACAGGATGCGCCGAGCAATCAGACCAGCCACTTGGACCAGACTGATGTTGTAAGTTTGCCCCCTGCATTGAGTTTCAATCACCACCAGATTGCGCTCGTTGTGGGTCGATGCTTTGTCTAAATCTGCATTGAGGAACTGCCCAGGGAAATAGGCCACATGCTTGACACGACCTGCCACACTGGCCCTGTTGCTGTGAACATTGAAGACATTCATGAACACGCTGATGAGCAAGGCATCCTGGTTGGTGTAAGGATCAATGGCTTTTTCCACTTTGACAATTCGACCATCTGCAGGCGAGAGCACATCGCCCTCACCTGCAAGGTCCGGCCTGGCTGGATCACGAAAAAATTGCAGAACAAAAATCGCAATCAGGTCAAAGGGCAACGCCCAAACCCAGCCCAACGTCACATTCACAACGAGAGCAGCGGCAACGGCCAGGGCAATGAAAGGCCAGCCCTCGCGTGCAATGAGGGGGTGCTGGGGTAAGGGTTGAGGTGCCATCAGTTGCGGGTCTGATCAACCAGTTTGTTTTTAGCAATCCAGGGCATCATGCCACGCAACTTCGCACCCACAACCTCAATGGAATGCTCAGCGGTCAGGCGACGGCGCGCTGTCATGCTGGGATAGTTCAGACGACCTTCTTGAATGAACATCTTGGCGTAGTCGCCATTTTGGATGCGCTTGAGCGCATAGCGCATGGCTTCACGGCTTTGCTCGTTGATCACCTCGGGGCCGGTCACATACTCCCCAAACTCGGCGTTGTTGCTGATCGAATAGTTCATGTTGGCGATACCGCCCTCATAAATCAGGTCAACAATCAGTTTGAGTTCATGCAGGCATTCAAAATAGGCCATCTCGGGGGCGTAGCCGGCCTCAATCAGGGTCTCATAGCCCATTTTGATCAGCTCAACTGCACCGCCACACAACACGGTCTGCTCGCCAAAGAGATCCGTCTCGGTTTCTTCTTTGAAAGAGGTTTCGATGATGCCGGCTTTGCCGCCACCATTGGCCATGGCATAGCTCAAGGCCAATTCGCGGGCCTTGCCACTGCGATCCTGGTGAAGAGCCACCAAATGGGGAACGCCGCCACCTTGGGTGTAGGTGGAGCGAACCGTGTGGCCAGGCGCTTTGGGAGCAACCATCCAAACATCCAAATCATCGCGGGGAATGACCTGGTTGTAGTGCACATTGAAACCATGGGCAAAGGCCAGTGATCCACCTTTTTTGATGTGGGGCTCCACATTGTTTTTGTAGACCTCGGCAATTTGCTCGTCGGGCAACAGAATCATCACCACATCAGCAGCCTTGACTGCATCGTTGACTTCCATCACGGTCAGGCCGGCCTTGCCGACCTTGTCCCAAGACGCGCCACCCTTGCGCAAGCCCACCACCACTTTGACGCCTGAGTCATTGAGGTTTTGAGCATGTGCATGGCCCTGTGAGCCGTAACCAATGATGGCAACCGTTTTGCCCTTGATCACGCTCAAATCACAATCCTTGTCGTAAAAGACCTTCATGGTTTCTCCTTGATGAATGTTTAGCGTCAAACGCGAAGGATTCGTTCGCCGCGACCAATACCGCAAGCCCCGGTGCGAACTGTTTCCAAAATGGCCGTTCGCTCAATGGCTTGCAAAAATGCGTCATTCTTACCTGAATCACCGGTGAGTTCGATGGTGTAACTCTTCTCGGTGACATCAATGATCCGCCCACGGAAGATGTCCGCCATGCGCTTCATTTCTTCTCTTTCCTTGCCCACCGCACGCACCTTCACCAGCATGAGTTCACGCTCGGTGTAGTGACCCTCGGTCAGATCCACCACTTTGACCACCTCGATGAGTCGATTCAGGTGTTTGGTGATTTGCTCAATGATGTCATCGGAACCTGAGGTCTGGATGGTCATGCGCGAGAGTGATGCGTCCTCCGTGGGGGCCACAGTGAGCGATTCGATGTTGTATCCACGTGCTGAAAACAGACCCACCACGCGGGACAAGGCGCCAGGTTCGTTTTCAATCAAGACTGCGATGATGTGTTTCATGGGGTGCTCCTCTTTTCGCCGCCCTCCCCCGAGTGCGGTAACACTCGGGCTTGGCAAGCAATAGATTCAACCAATAAGAAGGTGATGATGGGATTCAGAGGTCCTCGCTGCCCAGCAGCATCTCAGTGATGCCTTTGCCAGCCTGGACCATGGGGAAGACGTTTTCGGTGGGGTCAGTTTGGAAATCCATGAACACCGTCCGATCCTTGAGGCGACGCGCCTCACGCAAAGCGCCCTCGACATCCTGGGGACGCTCAATTCGCATACCCACATGACCAAAGGCTTCAGCAAGCTTCACAAAATCAGGCAAGGCATCCATGTAGCTGTGGCTGTAGCGACCCGAGTATTCAATTTCCTGCCATTGACGGACCATGCCCAAATAACGATTGTTGAGCGAAACCACCTTGATGGGGGTGTTGTATTGCAAACAAGTTGAGAGTTCTTGGATGCACATTTGCACCGAACCCTCACCCGTGATGCAAAACACGTCTGCCTGCGGTTTGGCCAATTTGATGCCCATGGCATAGGGGATGCCCACGCCCATGGTACCCAAACCGCCAGAGTTGATCCAGCGACGAGGTTCGTCAAATTTATAGAACTGGGCAGCAAACATTTGATGCTGTCCCACATCGGAGGTGATGTAGACATCATCTTTTTGGACCATGTCCCAAAGGGTCTCCACCACGAATTGAGGCTTGATCACTTCGGAGTTGGCGCGGTCGTACTTGAGGCAATCGCGACTGCGCCAGGACTCAACCGTCTTCCACCAGTCGGCCAGGTCACTAGCCTGAGGCTTGGGAGCACCACCTTTGAGGGCCTCGATCATTTCCGTCAAGACATCTTTGACGTCGCCTACGATGGGGACATCCACCTTGACGCGCTTGGAAATGCTGGAGGGATCAATATCGATGTGAATGATCTTGCGCTCGTTTTGAGCAAAGTGCTTGGGATTACCAATCACACGGTCATCAAAGCGCGCGCCAATGGCCAACAAGACATCGCAATGCTGCATGGCGTTGTTGGCCTCGATGGTGCCGTGCATGCCCAGCATGCCCAGGAACCGTTTGTCTGTAGCTGGGAATGCACCAAGACCCATGAGGGTATTGGTCACAGGGCATCCGATCAAATCAACCAGTTCACGCAGCTCGTCGCTGGCGTTGCTCATGATCACGCCACCGCCCGTGTAAATGAAAGGGCGTTTGGCCGATTGAAGCAATTGAAGGGCTTTGCGAATTTGCCCCACATGCCCACGCTTGACGGGGTTGTAAGAGCGCATCTCCACCGTTTCTGGATAACCACTGAAACGGGTTTTTTTGAATGAAACGTCCTTTGGGATGTCCACCACCACAGGTCCGGGTCGACCACTGCGGGCAATGTGGAAAGCCTTTTTGAGCGTGTCAGCCAGGTCTTTGACATCCTTGACCAGGAAGTTGTGCTTGACGATGGGTCGCGTGATGCCCACGGTGTCGCACTCTTGGAATGCGTCCATGCCAATGGCTGGCGTAGGCACCTGCCCCGTAATGATCACCATGGGAATGCTGTCCATGTAGGCCGTCGCAATGCCCGTCACCGCATTGGTAACGCCAGGACCCGAAGTGACCAAAGCCACGCCCACATCACCCGTTGCCCTGGCATAGCCATCGGCCGCATGCACAGCAGCCTGCTCATGTCTGACCAGCACGTGCTGAATCGTCTCTTGCTTGTAGAGCGCGTCGTAGATGTAGAGAACAGCTCCACCGGGATAGCCCCAAACAAACTTGACGGCCTCGGCTTGCAAAGCCTTGACCAAAATCTCAGAGCCGTTGAGTTCGGTGGCGTGGGCCTCGGAGGCCGCATTCGCGGAGTTGATTTCCGCTTGATTGATTTCCATGATGAACCTTTGTGAATTTCGAAACCGAAAAACCTTGGGTGCCCCTCCATCACCCCTTTTGGGGGCATGTCAGGACTTGAGGTTCTTGGCCATGAGCATGGGGTGATGCCGAACCAGAACCCGTTTGCCGATTTGACTTTGAAATTATGACAGGGTTTACCATCATCCAGATCAGACCCACCGACACAAGGGCATAATCCTTGGTTTTATTCGCCGATTCTTGGATTTGTGGCCTGTGGCAACTCCCGAACAAATCGATCATTTCTTAGCCGAGTCGGAAAAAAAGGCATTCAAGCGTTGCCTCTATCACGTCAAGGATACAGACGCAGCATTGGACATCGTGCAAGACAGCATGATGAAATTGGTTGAACACTATGCTGGCAAACCCATTGAAGAACTGCCCCTTCTTTTCCAGCGCATCCTGTCCAATAGCATGCTGGACTGGTTCAGGCGGCAAAAAACACGCAAGGCCCTCATCGTCAACATGAGCGATCTGGAGGGTGACGACGAAGACGGTACTTTTGATTTACACGAATACGCCGCCAAAGACAGCCTCATTCATGAAGGAGATCCGGCAAACTTGCTGGGTCAATGGCAAACTTTAGGCTTATTGGATGAGCTCATAGGTCAATTGCCAGCGCGTCAACGGGAAGCGTTCCTCCTGCGTTACCTAGAGGAGTTGGATGTTGCCCAAACCGCAGCCATCATGGGTTGTTCCGAGGGAAGCGTGAAAACACACAGTTTCAGGGCGATTCAGGCCCTGAGCAAGCAACTGATCCAGCGAGGCATCAAATCATGAAGACTTCAATTCATTCCATCAGCGACCACCAACTGGATCAACTCGGCCATGCTTTGGCTCAGCAGATCCGCCAACAGGCTGTTGCCCACGATGTAGGCGAGCGGCTTCGCATCGCCAGGAGTCAGGCTGTCGCCCGCGCCCACCTGCTCGCTCCCGCTCATGTGAGCCATCTCAAATTGAACACTGTGAATGCATCCGAACTCGCTCTCGCTGGCGCAAACGGCTCGGGGCGTGGCTTTGGTTTTCGCATGTGGCTGGGGCTTGGCTCCGCATTGCCTTTGCTGTCCCTGGTGGTGGGCCTTTTTTTCCTGAGCGGCTTTCACTCACAAAAATGGCTCAATGAGGTGACTCGCATCGACTCAGCCTTGCTTGCCGACGAACTGCCTCCCGACGCCTACACCGATTCTGGCTTTTTGGCTTTTCTCAATGCAGAAAAAGCAGTGAGCAAGGAAGAAGTCGAAGACGAGACAGCCTCTGCCGACAAGCCCGCCCAATCCGACAGCAAATGAGTTCATCTCGCGTCACTGTCTTTGCACACCTTGGTTTGTTGAGCCTTGGGCTTTCAGCCACTGTCGGCGTGTGTGCGCAAACCGCACCAGTAGCGCCCAGTGCCGAGCAGGCTCAAAGCGCCGCGCCAGCTCCAGTTGCCCCAGTCGTGTCTGCGCCAAAAGCCGCACCCAGCGCTCCAAGTGCTACTGCAGTTTCTACTCACCCCCCTGCGCGACCTGGACCAACCTGGGCTGAACTGACCGAGGCCGAGCGTGATGGCTTGGCGCCCTTGGCTGGCATTTGGCCGCGGTTGAGTGAAGGTCAAAAACTCAAGTGGCGTGCCGTTGTGGCAAGCCAGGAATTTGAAAATCCCGATAACAAGGCCAAATTTCAGGAACGGATGAAATCATGGGCACAACTCAGTGCGGCTGAGCGTGCTCAGGCTCGCCTGAATTACGCCATGATCAACACAGTTCCAGTCGAGGAGCGTGTTCGCAAATGGGAGGCTTATCGGGAGCTGCCTGAAGAAGAACGCCAGCGATTGATGCAAAAACAAAGCCGCCAAGTCTGGGGCGCAGCCACCCCCATGACCCCTGCTCCAAAGGATCGGATGGCCAGCTTGCCCACACCGCCCTCTGCTGACGCAAAGCGAATGGATCGCTTTCACCCCCACTCAGTTGACCCCCTGACATTGCTGCCCAAATGAGTTCATCGCCAGCACCAGAACTGGCCCCCCTCAGTGACACGGTCTCTCACCTCACGCCCAGCCTCAAGCGGCGGATGGCGTGCTGGCTTTACGAGGGTGTTCTGTTGTTTGGCGTCGTTTTTCTGAGTGGCTATCTGTTCAGCACCCTGAGTCAAACGCGCAATGCCATGCATCATCGCCTGGGCATGCAGGCATTCATTTTTTTGGTCCTCGCCATTTATTTCACTTGGTTTTGGTACAAAGGCCAAACCCTCGCGATGAAAACCTGGCACATCCGGGTTCGCAGCCATGATGGTTTACCGCTCACGCAGACTCAGGCATTCATCCGTTACCTTTGTTCCTGGGTCTGGTTTGTTCCGCCTTTGCTCATGGCCAATCTCATGGGCTTGGGCACCAGTGGCACAGCGTTGTCCACCTTGGCCTGGGTCCTGATCTGGATGCTGGCCAGTCGATTTCATCCCGATCGTCAGTTTTGGCACGATGCATGGTCGCGCACTCGCCTGGAATTCGTCCCACCTCCACCCAAAGTTTGATCATGGCCAAACCGTTTTCGCTTTGTGTCTACTGCGGCTCCAAGCCGGGGCATGACCCTGAATATGCCAAGCTGGCTAGGCAAGTGGGTCAATGGCTGGGTTCCAATGGGCATGAACTGGTTTATGGGGGCGGCAGTGGCGGCCTCATGGGCATCGTGGCCGATGCAACGGCAGAACATGGGGGGCGGGTGTTTGGAGTCATCCCACAAGCCTTGGTGGAAAAAGAATTGGCCCGCACGTCATGCGATGAGCTCAAGGTGGTGAGCACCATGCATGAGAGAAAGCACACCATGGCCGAAAGAGCCCATGCCTTTTTGGCATTGCCCGGCGGGATTGGCACCTTTGAGGAATTTTTTGAAGTCTGGACTTGGCGGCAACTGGGCTATCACAACAAACCCATTGGCCTGCTCAACCACCAGGGGTTTTACGATGGCCTGATTTCATTCACCGAGCACTCACTCCATGAAGGCTTCATGGGTGAATGGCAAATGAACTTGATTCACATCGAGTCAGACCCGATGGCGCTGCTCGAAGGACTTCAGCATCAAGCCCAGCTGGCCTGATCAAATGGCCGAGGCATCGGTTTCGCCGGTGCGGATGCGAACCACGCGCTCCACAGGGGTCACAAAAATCTTCCCATCACCAATCTTGCCCGTGCGAGCAGCCTTCACGATGGCTTCCACACATCGGTCCACATCGCCCTGGTTGACCACCACTTCAACTTTGACTTTGGGCAAAAAATCGACCACGTACTCAGCACCACGATACAACTCGGTGTGACCCTTTTGACGGCCAAACCCTTTGACTTCGGTGACGGTGAGGCCAGTGACCCCGCAATCTGCCAATGCCTCCCGCACTTCTTCGAGCTTGAAGGGTTTGATGATGGCCGTGATCTGGTTCATGTGAATCCTTTCAGTGGGGATGCAGTCAACCCCGATAGCGATTGGTAATAGGATAACGCCAATCCTTGCCAAAACTGCGATGGGTCACGCGAATGCCCACAGGCGACTGGCGCCGCTTGTACTCATTGATACGCAGCAACCGGGTCACCTGCTCTACCACTTCTGCATCAAAGCCCTTCGCCACGATCTGGGCTGCACTTTCATCCTCTTCCATGTACCTGGCGAGGATATCGTCCAGAACCTCATACGGTGGCAGGCTGTCCTGGTCGGTTTGATCCGGCCTCAATTCCGCACTGGGTGGGCGGGTGATGATGCGCTCAGGAATGGGGTTCAAGCCCCGTCCATAGGGATCATGGGCGTTGCGCCATCGAGCCAGCCTGAACACCATGGTTTTGAACACATCCTTGATGACCGCAAAACCACCAGCCATGTCACCGTATAGGGTGCAATAGCCCGTGGCCATCTCACTCTTGTTGCCCGTGGTGAGCACAATGGCACCGGTTTTGTTGGACAAGCCCATGAGCAAGGTGCCCCGGATGCGAGCTTGAATGTTTTCCTCACTGGCGTCTGCCGGCAAGCCCTTGAAGTCGCCCTCCAGCGCGGAAAGAAACCCATCGAACATGGGCTGGATGGAAATTTCCTGGTACTTCACGCCCAAACGTTGCGCCATGTCCTGGGCATCCACCCAACTGATTTGCGCTGTGTAGGGCGAAGGCATCATGACGGTTCGCACCCGCTCGGGTCCCAGGGCATCCACGGCCACGGCAAGCACCAAGGCCGAATCGATCCCGCCTGACAAACCGAGGATGGCGCCGGGAAAACCATTCTTGCCAATGTAGTCACGCACGCCCAGAACCAGGGCGTGCCACAGATCCGATTCGGTATCGCCAGCCTCAGCCAGCTTGGCTTGCCAGGCCTTGGCTTGAAGGCCGGCCACAAAAAGGTCTTCGGCGAATCCGGGAGCTCGCCCCTGAACCTCACCTTGGGCATCCATCACGAAGGAGCGGCCTTCGAAAATCACCTCGTCCTGGCCACCGACCAAATGCGCATAAACCATGGGCAAGCCAACGGCCTGGCAGCGGCGACGCATGGCCGCTTCGCGCTCCCCCCCCTTGCCCAGGTGAAAAGGCGACGCGTTGAGGACCACCAGCACCTCAGCGCCTGCTTTGAGGCTATCGGCGGCAGGTTGTTCAAACCAGGCATCCTCGCAAATCAGTAGCCCCACACGCTGGCCTTGGACCTCAAACACACAGGCTTGCGTGCCTGCCGAGAAATACCGTCGCTCGTCAAAAACCTGGTAATTGGGCAATTGCCGCTTGGCATAGGAAGCCACCACCCGCCCCTCACAGAGCACCGTGGCGAGGTTGCGCCTGCGGGTTTGGGACACCGACCGCTCGCGTTGGCCTTCGCCTGAGGGATGTCCCACCACCACGTGAAGGCCTTTGAGTTCCGCCAATGACGTCTGGATGTGTTTCAAGGCATCATCGCAAGCTTGAATGAAAGACGGCCGCAGCAAGAGATCCTCTGCCGCATATCCGCACAAGGCCAGCTCGGGCGTGACCAGCACCTGCGCCCCTTGGGCGTGTGCATCGCGTGCGGCGGCCACGATCTTTTGGGCATTGCCCATGAGGTCGCCCACCACAAAATTGAGCTGCGCCACTGCGAATGTCAGAGCCATTGATGTCCTCTTTGTCCTTGCCGAATGATTATCACATTCGAGTGTTTGACCACATGGGCGATTGCCCATCAGCGGCCTGGGACACTTTGCTCGCGCACAGCGAGAGGCCCACGATGTTCATGCGTCATGCGTATTTGAATGCGCTCGAAACCAGTCGCAGCGCTTGCGCAGACCGTGGCTGGCAACCCCATCACGTGACGCTTTGGCAAGGCGAGCAGATGGTGGCGGCTTGCCCGCTCTACATCAAGTCCCACTCCTATGGCGAATACGTGTTTGACTGGGCCTGGGCGCGCGCCTACGAACAGCATGGCTTGTCCTATTACCCCAAAGCAGTGATCGCCGTGCCCTTCACCCCCGTGCCAGGCAGTCGCATGCTGGCCACCGAAACCTCACACCGGTTTGCCCTCGCCCGCGCCATTGAGGCCTTGCTGGTGAGCCAGGGTGTGTCCAGCCTGCACGTTCTGTTTGGTGACGACAGCGATGCACAGGCCTTGCAACAAGCTCAATGGATGCCACGGCATCAAACGCAATTCCACTGGACCCACCAGGGCTGGCCAGACTTTGACGCCTTTCTTCAAGCCCTGAGTCAGGACAAGCGCAAAAAAATCCGGCAAGAGCGCGCGCGGGTGCAATCCCAGGGCGTGAGCTTCACCACCCTGGAAGGGGCCGCCATCACTTCGGACTGGTGGGATTTTTTCTATCGTTGCTATTCACAAACCTATTGGGAGCATGGCAACCCGCCCTACCTGCAAGCCGAGTTTTTCCTCAGCCATGCACAAGCTCGCCCCAACGACTGGGTGATGTTCGTGGCCTGGCTGGACGGCCAACCCATTGCATCGAGCTTATTGGGCGTGGATGGTGAGCCAGGTGCTCAACGGGTTGCCTATGGGCGCTATTGGGGTGCACTGCAGCGAGTGGACCGACTTCACTTCGAGGCCTGCTATTACCAGCCCATCGAATGGTGCATTCAACACCGCGTGCAGCGTTTTGAGGGAGGCGCCCAGGGGGAACACAAAATGGCCAGAGCCCTGATGCCTGTTTCGACCACCAGTTGGCATTGGGTGGCCGATCCCCGGTTCAGGCGCGCCATCCATGACCATGTGAACCGCGAAGGGGAAGCGGTCAAGGCCTATGAAGCCGGGCTGGCCGAGCGCAGCCCCTTCAAGCAGGCCTCAGGCGTGTGAGCGCTTGTAGGCCTCGATGCCCGCGGTGATTTCGGCGCGAGCTGCATCGGGACCTTCCCAACCCAGCACCTTGACCCATTTGCCCTTTTCCAAGTCTTTGTAGTGCTCAAAGAAATGCGAAATGGTGTTGAGGCGCATGGGGTTGAGGTCCTCGGGCTTTTGCCATTGCGTGTAGATGGACAAAATCTTGTCGGTGGGCACAGCCAACACCTTGGCATCGTCACCGGCCTCGTCCTGCATCTTGAGCACGCCAATGGGACGGCATGTCACCACCACACCGGGGATCAGGGGCACGGGCGTGATCACCAGCACATCCACGGGGTCGCCATCGCCAGCGATGGTCTTGGGCACATAGCCATAGTTGCTCGGATAGTGCATGGAGGTACTCATGAAACGGTCCACAAAGATGGCGCCTGTTTCCTTGTCCACTTCGTATTTGATGGGATCCGCATTCATGGGGATCTCGATGATCACGTTGAACTCGTTGGGGGCATTCTTACCAGGATTGACGTTATCCAGTGACATTTGACGGCTCTCAAAAAACTCCCTGGAAGGGAGACTAGGAAAAACCCTGATTTTAGTCTCAGGGAACGGATTTCATCCGGAATTGTCATTCTGATGGCTTACATTGAGCTTTGAGTTGGCCAATCCAAATCAGCGCAAGACTGAGCGGAGGAAGCAATTCCCACCATCATGGGCAACTCGTTGCCCATGTCGTTTCAATCTCTTCCAAGAGGGGAATCTCATGTCAGGCAACACAGCGCTTTACATTGCGCTCTTCTGTGGTCTAGCAGCCGTCATCTACGGCTTTTGGGCTCGATCATCCATTTTGGCGCTCGATGCAGGCAACGCGCGGATGCAAGAAATCGCCGCCGCCATCCAGCAAGGGGCCGCCGCGTACCTGGCTCGGCAATACCGAACCATTGCCATGGTGGGCGTTGTGCTCACCATCGTCATCGCCATCTTCCTGAACCTGCAAACGGCCTTGGGATTTGTGGTGGGCGCGGTGCTCTCGGGGGCTTGTGGCTTCATCGGCATGAATGTGTCGGTCAAGGCCAACGTGCGCACTGCGCAAGCCGCCACGCATGGCATTGGCCCGGCGTTGGACGTGGCCTTCAAGGGCGGCGCCATCACCGGCATGCTGGTGGTGGGTCTGGGCTTGTTGGGTGTGGGCGGCTTTTATGCCTACCTCACCGCCGCTGGCGTGAGCGCCAATCTGGCCGATCAACTCAGCCCGCTGATCGGTCTGGCCTTTGGTTCATCCCTGATCTCCATCTTCGCCCGTCTGGGCGGTGGCATCTTCACCAAGGGCGCCGATGTCGGTGCTGACCTGGTGGGTAAGGTGGAAGCTGGCATCCCTGAAGATGACCCCCGTAACCCCGCAGTGATCGCCGACAACGTCGGTGACAACGTGGGCGACTGCGCTGGCATGGCGGCCGACTTGTTCGAAACCTATGCGGTGACCCTGATTGCCACCATGGTGCTGGGTGCCCTCATGGTCAAGGCTGCGGCCTTGAACGCCGTGCTCTACCCCCTGGTGCTGGGCGGTGTTTCCATCATTGCCTCCATCATTGGCTGCTTCTTTGTCAAAGCCTCGCCTGGCATGAAGAACGTCATGCCCGCCTTGTACAAAGGCCTGATCGTGGCTGGCCTCATCAGCCTGGTCGCCTTTTACTTTGTGACCAACAACATGATGCCTGACGATGCCCTGGGTGCTGGCACCCAGATGCGCCTCTTTGGTGCTTGCGTGGTGGGTCTGGTGTTGACCGCTGCCCTGGTCTGGATCACCGAGTACTACACCGGCACCGACTACGCGCCCGTCAAGCACGTGGCAGCGGCATCGACCACTGGCCACGCCACCAACATCATTGCTGGCATTGGCGTGTCCATGAAGTCCACCGCCTGGCCTGTGCTTTCGGTGTGCGTGGCCATCGTGGCCTCTTACTCTCTGGCGGGTTTGTATGGCGTGGCGATTGCCGCGACATCCATGTTGAGCATGGCCGGCATCGTGGTTGCCCTGGATGCCTACGGCCCCATCACCGACAACGCGGGTGGCATTGCTGAAATGGCCGAGTTGCCCTCCAGCGTGCGCGATGTGACCGACCCCCTGGATGCAGTGGGCAACACCACCAAGGCCGTGACCAAAGGCTACGCCATCGGCTCGGCCGGCTTGGCTGCCCTGGTCTTGTTTGCCGATTACACCCACAAGCTCGAAGCCCATGGCCTGAGTGTCAAGTTCGACTTGTCCGACCCCATGGTCATTGTGGGACTCTTCATTGGTGGCCTCATCCCTTACCTGTTTGGCGCCATGGCCATGGAAGCCGTGGGTCGCTCTGCGGGCTCGGTGGTGGAAGAAGTTCGCCGCCAGTTCCGCGAGATCAAAGGCATCATGGAAGGCACAGCCAAGCCTGAGTATGGCCGCGCTGTGGACATGCTGACCACGGCGGCCATCAAGGAAATGATGATCCCCTCGCTGCTGCCGGTGGTGGTGCCCATCCTGGTGGGCTTGCTGCTGGGCTCCAAAGCCTTGGGCGGCTTGCTCATGGGCACCATCGTCACTGGCCTCTTTGTGGCCATCTCCATGTGCACGGGTGGCGGCGCCTGGGACAACGCCAAGAAATACATCGAAGATGGCCACCACGGCGGCAAGGGCAGCGATGCCCACAAGGCTGCAGTGACGGGTGACACGGTGGGTGACCCCTACAAGGACACTGCCGGCCCCGCCGTCAACCCCTTGATCAAGATCATCAACATCGTCGCCCTGCTGATCGTTCCCCTGCTTCACTTCTGATTCAGGTCGAACGCCCTAGACCCTCTCACCAGGGTCCATGACAACCCCGGCCCTGCCGGGGTTTTTTTTGACCACACGCCACGAGCCAAAGGGCTGAGCTTTGGCACAATGGTTCAATGAGCGAGAAAACCATTGTGTTGCACGATCAACGTGCCAAAGGCTTGATCATTCCCGAGCCTCAACGCGTGCTCGCGCCTGGCCAATCCCTCACTGACATGTGGCATCGGCCTTTGCGGGACTTGCGCATCAGCGTCACAGACCGCTGCAACTTTCGCTGCACCTATTGCATGCCCAAGGAGGTGTATGACAACACCTACCGTTATTTGCCGCATGCAGACATCCTGAGCTTTGAAGAAATCACACGCCTGGCATCGATCTTTTTGAAACTGGGCGTGAAAAAAATCCGCCTCACGGGTGGCGAACCCTTGCTCAGAAAACGGGTAGAAGACCTCGTGGCCATGCTCTCTGAGCTCAAGACGCTCGAGGGTCACGCGCCCGAGCTCACCCTCACCACCAATGCCACGCTGCTCAAACACAAGGCCCAGGCGCTCAAGCAAGCCGGCTTGCAGCGGGTGACCGTGAGTCTGGACGCTTTGGATGAAACCGTGTTTCGGCGCATGAACGACGTGGACTTCCCCGTGAGCGATGTGCTCGATGGCATCGCCGCCGCGCGCGAGGCTGGCCTGGGTCTGGATGCCTCAGGGCATTTCACCGGACTCAAGGTCAACATGGTGGTGCAACGCAGCGTCAACTTCGATCAGATCCTGCCCATGGCCGAACATTTCCGCCAGTGGCGCTTGCCCCTGCGCTTCATCGAATACATGGACGTGGGACAAACCAACAACTGGAACCTCGATGAGGTGGTGCCCTCCGCCACCATTGTGGAGATGATCAGCGCCCAGCATCCCCTGGTGCCACTGGCGGCCACCCAGGCAGGAGAGACCGCCAAACGCTTTGGTTATGCCCGTGCGGATGGGCAATGGCATGCAGGCGACCCCGAGGTCGGCTTCATCTCCAGCGTCACACAGGCTTTTTGTGGCGATTGCAACCGCTCACGCCTCTCGACCGATGGCCGACTCTACCTGTGTCTTTTTGCATCCTCTGGCTATGACTTGCGCGCCTTGCTGCGAGGCGGCGCGAGCGACGCCGAGCTGGAGCACGCGCTGGTGGGCATTTGGCAATCGCGCGATGACCGCTACTCTGCCCTGCGGCAAGTCCAGCAAGGGCACACAGAGCCTGGAGCTCAGCGCGTCGAAATGAGCTACATCGGCGGCTGATCCGTGGCCAGCCTGAACGACATTGCCAAGCAACTGGCGGGCTATGACCCCCAGGCACTGAGCGTGCCCATGGCCCAGCAATTCATTGCCGAGCTGGTGCATCGCATGCCCCCCTGGCCATCGCACAGCATCCCGGTGGACCAGGCCTTTGAGCGCATCCTGGCCAGCGATGTCACCTCGCCCATCGATGTGCCCGGCCACAACAACTCCGCCATGGACGGCTTTGCCTTTTGCGCAGCAGACCAGACCAGCGATGATGCCCAGCTCATGCACTGTGTGGGGCATGTGCTGGCTGGTCAGGCCTGGCATGGCCGAGTGGAGCGCGGCCAGTGCATTCGCATCACCACAGGTGCGGTCATGCCATCGGGTCTGGACACCGTGATCCCGGTTGAGCTCACCCAGGTCGAGGGCACACGGGTGCAGTGGTCCCGCCAAATGGTGCAAGCGGGTGACAACCGCCGTCTGGCGGGTGAAGACATTGCCAAGGGCGCTGTGGCCTTGCGCCGGGGCGAACGCCTGGGACCCGCTCAGATGGGCTTGCTGGCCAGCCTGGGCATCACGGAGGTGGCGGTGCAACGCCAACCCCGGGTGGCGTATTTCTCCACCGGCGACGAAATCCTGAGCCTGGGCCAAGCCCCGCGCGAGGGCGCGATTTACGACAGCAATCGCTACACCGTCAGGGGCATGCTGCAGCGATTGGGTTGCGAGGTGGTGGACCTGGGTGTGATCCCCGATGAGCCAGTTGCCCTGGAAGCCTGCTTTCTGAACGCAGCCCGTGAGGCCGACGTGATCATCACCAGCGGCGGGGTCAGCATGGGTGAGGCAGATCACACCAAAGCCATGATGCGCCGATTGGGCGATGTCGCGTTTTGGCGCATTGCCATGCGCCCCGGTCGCCCCATGGCCTTGGGCACCCTGGGTCAAAGCCTCTTGTTTGGCTTGCCGGGCAACCCCGTGGCTGTGATGGTGACCTTCATCGCCTTTGTGAGGCCTGCCCTGCTCCAACGCATGGGCGTTACCTCGGTGCAACCGCTCATGATCCGCGCCAAAAGTCAGGAGGCTTTGCGCAAAAAACCGGGGCGCACCGAATACCAGCGTGGATGCCTGAGTCGGGATGCCCAGCAACAACTCTGGGTGAAAACCACCGGGCAACAGGGCTCAGGGGTGTTGAGCTCCATGGTGCAAGCCGATGGCCTCATTGTGTTGCACCATGACCAGGGTGATGTGCAACCCGGCGAGGAAGTGGATGTGCTGTTGCTCGAGACTTGCGTCTGAAGCCACCCGCCGTTGTTCAGCAGGGATGGCCTCTGCTGGCCTCTACCAAACGCCAAACCAGCTCACCGGCCTGCTGGTGCTTTAGCCGCCATGTGCGCCCACAGGATGATCCACCACCGTGGTTTTGGCGCCGGGCGTGGATCGGCGGGCAAACAGGGTGTACATGGTGGGCACCACAAAAATGGTGAGCAAGGTGCCCAGGCTCATGCCCCCCACAATCACCCAGCCAATTTGACGACGGCTTTCAGCGCCAGCCCCTTCAGCCAATGCCAAAGGAATGGCACCCAGCACCATGGCGCCCGTGGTCATGAGAATCGGACGCAGCCGCAGGGTGGCCGCCTGCTTGACCGCTGATATCACATCCATGCCCTTGCCACGAAGTTGGTTGGAAAACTCCACAATCAAAATGCCGTGCTTGGAAATCAGACCCACCAGGGTGATGAGACCAATCTGACTGAACACATTGAGGGTGCCGCCTGACCACTTCAGGGCCAACAAGGCACCGACCATGGACAAGGGGACCGAGAACAAGATGATGAGGGGATCGATGAAGCTTTCAAACTGGGCGGCCAACACCAAAAAGATGAACACCAGGGACAAGGCAAACACCAGACCCAGCGAGCCTGACGAGTTCCTGAACTCACGCGAGGTGCCGTTGAGATCGGTCACATAGCCTTCCTTGAGCACCTTGCTGGCCGTGGCCTGCAAAAACTCCAAAGCTTCACCCAACGAGTATTCGGGCGCGATGTTGGCCGTGATGGATGCACTGCGGCGCTGGGCAAAGTGATTGAGTTCGCGCGGCACCACCACTTCTTTGATGGTCAGCAGGGACGACAAAGGAATCATGGCGTCGCCCCGCCCCCGCACGAAGATCTTCTCGATGTCTTGCGGGGTGTTGCGGTTTTCCGATTGGGTTTGAACGATCACATCGTATTGCTCGCCATTGCGCTTGAAGCGGGTGACGTTGCGCCCCCCCATCATGGTTTCCACCGCACGGGCAATCGCGTCCACCGACACGCCCATGTCCGCCGCACGCTCCCGGTCCACCACCACCGACAACTCGGGCTTGTTCAGCCTTAAATCGGTGTCCACGCTGATGATGCCGGGGTTTTTGGCCACCTCGGCCAGAAACTGGCGCAAGACGACGTTGAGGTTTTCGTAAGTGTCCTGCGTGAGGATGAGGAAGTTGATGGGGCGCTCGCGAAAGCCTTGCCCCAAGGAAGGCGGGGTGATCGGAAACGCTGTGACACCCGGCAGCGATGTGATGGCCGGTGTGAGCTTGCGCGCAACGTCTAGGGTCGTCATGGTGCGTTCTTCCCAAGGCAGGGCACGGTAGAACACCGAGCCTTGAGCCACGGTGGGATTGCCGGCCACCACAAAGATGCGGTCAAACATGTCGCTCATGCGTTGCCCGATGCGCTCGATGACCTGGGCGTACTGCAAGGTGTAATCGAGGGTCGCGCCGTCCGGACCGTTCATGCTCACCAGAATCACGCCCCGGTCTTCAATGGGAGCGAGTTCGCTTTTGGCGGTCTTGAAAAGTGCATAAGAGCCGCCAGCAGCACTCAACATCAGCAACACCACCACGGGGCGGTAGTTCAGGGAAAAGCTCAACGCGCGGGCATAAAAATTCTCCAGGCCCTGGAGCAGTTTTTCCATGGTCCTGTCGAACCAACTGTGCTTGTCCTGGTGCTTGAGCATCACCGAGCACATCATGGGTGACAGGGTCAAGGCCACGAAACCGGAGATGACCACGGCACCGGCCAAAGCCAGTGCGAACTCGGAGAAGAGCTTGCCGGTGCGCCCTGGCGTGAAGGCCAGGGGCGCAAACACTGCCACCAGGGTCAGGGTCATGGAAACCACGGCAAAACCAATCTCACGTGAACCCAGAATGGCTGCCTGAAAGGGCTGCATCCCTTCCTCGATCTTGCGGTAGATGTTTTCCAGCACCACGATGGCGTCATCCACCACCAAGCCAATGGCGAGCACCATGGCCAGCATCGTGAGCGAGTTGATGGTGAAGCCAAAGAGAGCCAGCATGCCAAAGGTGCCCACCAGACACACGGGAATGGTGACCAGGGGAATGAGGGACGCACGCAAGGTGCGCAGGAAAAAGAAGATCACCAACGCAACCAGCACCACGGCCTCGGCAATGGTGCGAAACACTGCATCAATCGAGCGGGCGATGAACACCGAGTTGTCATTGGCGACCTGGATGTCGATGGAAGGCGGCATGTTGGCCTTGATCTTGGGGATCATGTCACGCACGGCCTTGCTCAACTCCAGAGGATTGGCGGTGGCATTGCGAATCACACCCAGGGTCACGGCATCGCGGCCATTGAGGCGCGTGAGGGCACGCTCTTCCGCCGCAGACTCCTCCACCTTGGCCACATCCCTCAGGCGAATGGGCATGCCATTGACCGACTTGATGATGGTCTGGCGAAACTGCTCTGGGGTTTGCAAATCCGTCATGGCCGTCACGTTGAATTCACGCGACTGGCTCTCCACCCGGCCAGCGGGCACTTCCAGGTTGTTGCGCCGCAAGGCATCTTCCACATCTTGCGTGGTGAGCTTGAACGCTGCGAGGCGATCCGGATCGATCCAGATGCGCATGGAGTACTTGCGCTCGCCATAAATGCGAACGTCAGACGCACCCGGCGCGGTTTGCAGCAAGGGCTTGGCCATGCGGTTGGCCAACTCGCTCATTTGCAAGGCGTTGAGGGTGTCGGAGCTCATGGCCAGCCAGATCACGGGGAAGGCATCGGCCTCGACCTTGGCAATCACGGGCTCATCGATGCTGGTGGGAAGCTTTTGCCTCACGCGAGAGACTTTGTCACGCACATCGGCTGCGGCGGAATCCGGGTCGCGCGTCAAGACAAACGACACAGTGATCTGGCTTTGCTCCTGACGGCTGATGGACGTGATGACATCCACGCCTTCAATGCCCGCGAGCGAGTCCTCGAGCACCTTGGTGACCTGGGACTCGACCACCTGGCTGGAAGCGCCTTTGTAGGTGGTGGACACCGTGACCACCGGGTTGTCGATCTTGGGGTACTCGCGAACCGACAAGCGGGTGTAGGACACCGCGCCCACCAACAGGATGAGCAGGGACAACACAGTTGCAAAAACCGGGCGGCGAATCGACGTTTCGGACAGGCGCATGAAGACTCTCCAGGAGGTCAGGGTTTGCCAACAGCGACAACCCGCATGGGCGAGCCATCACGTTGAAGGCGCTGCTGACCTGCAACGACCACGGTGTCCCCCAGGGCAACGCCACTGAGGATTTCCACTTCACCAGGGGAACGGATGCCCAACTTGACCGGGACACGCTTGGACACGAATTGGGTGCCCTCGGGCAATTTGTCAGTGCCCTCGGGTTTGCGCGCCAAGATCACAAACTGCTGCTCGCCTTGGGGAACGATGGCCGATTCGGGCACCACCAGGGCATCGTTCCTTTGCGAGAACACCACATTGATGCGGGCAAACATGCCAGGACGCAATGTGCCTGGCAGCCCCTTGCGGACAACGGGTTTGTCTTGCGCGGGCGTGAGGCTGGCACACTGGGCAAATTCAGGTCCCAAGGGGGCTTCGTTGACCTTGGGCGCAGCCTTGATGGCCGTCACCGCCTTGCCACCCGTACCCGGTGGGTTGTCCAGCAAAGCACGCACGGTGAGGAATCGGCCGTTGGCGTCGATCAAGGGGTCTACAGCAACCACCCTGGCTCGATCCACCCGACCAGGCAAGGCATCCACGCGGACTTCCACCATCTGCCCCACCGCCAACGCGGTGGTTTGGCGCTCGGGCAAGCGAAAGTCCACGTAGAGGGAATGAATGTCCTCCAGGTTCACCAGCTCGGCACCATCTTTGACATAGTCACCCAGGTTGACGGTGCGAATGCCCACCACGCCTGAAAACGGTGCCACGATGCGCATGCGCTGCAATCGAGCGCAAGCCAGGGCGAATTGGGCTTTGGCCACTGCCAGGCTGGCCGCGCTTTCATCCAGGACCCGCTGGGCCACAAATTTCTGGGCCACCAATTCCTGATTGCGTTTGTAATTGGCATCGGCAATGGACACCTGTGCCACCGCTTGTTGCACCTCGGCGCGCTGCAAGACGTCATCAAGTTGGATGAGCATCTGGCTGGCATCAACCGATTGCCCATCGGAAAAACCCAGTGCGGAGACGCGTCCGGCAATTTCGGGTTTGATCACCACGTTTTGACGTGAACGCAAATTGCCCACGGTCTGGAATTCATCCTTGAGGGCGCGTTGCTTGACCTCCGCCACCTCCACGCCAAACGCCCTGGGCGGCGGCCCGCCTGCACCGGGTCCACCTGCACCGGGTCCACCTGCACCGGGTCCACCCGGTCCGGCTTGCCCACCGGACGCACCCGATCCCCCTGGGCCACCACCACCTTGTGCGGGCTGACCCGATTTCGGGGCTTCGCTCACGGCAGCAGGCGCAGGGGAAGCCGGCGCAGGGTTGAGCGATCGATAGCCAAACCAACCCGCTACAGCCAATGCGGCCACGGCAATGAACGAAACGGCATGCTTGGAAGCCATGGATACCCCAGAAGAAAAAATGGTTTTTGCGGATTATGGTGGGATTGGAACGCCTTCGTTCGCCAAGGCATCCGCGCGTTCGTTGCCAGGGTCTCCGGCGTGACCTTTGACCCAGCGCCAATCGATGCTGTGGCCCGACTGGGCCACCAGGGCGTCAAGGGTTTGCCAGAGGTCGGCGTTCTTGACCGGCTGTTTGCTCGCCGTGCGCCAGCCCTTGGCCTTCCAGCCCTCGATCCACTCGGTGATGCCTTTGCGAACGTACTCGCTGTCGAGGTAGAAGGTGATGCGGCAGGGCTCCTTGAGCGCCCTGAGCGCCTGGATCACGGCCATCAACTCCATGCGGTTGTTGGTGGTGAGCGGCTCGCCCCCCTTGAGTTCCTTGACGTGCTCTCCAAACCGCAACAGCACACCCCAGCCGCCAGGACCGGGATTACCCTTGCAAGCGCCGTCGGTGTAGATGGTGATGGGTTTCATGAGACCTGCCTGGGCTGATGGGTCTTGGGCTGTTGCAGGTCTGGGATCGCCCCCGTGGCGTTGGCGCTGGGTACGGCGCGACGACCTTTGAGCGAGCTGCGCCGCCACAAGGGCTTGACCAGCCTCATGCCCCTCACCCGCTTGACGGCCACCATGCAATAAGCCGCGCCAAAGTAGGGCCACCAGCGGTCACCGGCCGACTCCATCCACGACCATCGATCCAGCCAAGGCTGCGACGCCATGGCCGGCCGATAGCAACCAAACTGGCTGGTGTGGATTTCAAAGCCCAACAGCTGCAACCAATCCTTCACCCGACCTGCACTCATCCAGTTCATGTGGCCAGGCAGGAAAGTCTGCCCCATGCCCAGGCGATGCATGAGCGTGGAGCGCTTTTGACGCCACCCCCACAAGCTCCAGGGGTTCAAACCCGTGATCACCACCTTGCCCTCAGGCACCAAGGTGCGCTCCACCTCGCGCAGGGTCGCGTGAGGATCATGGCTTTGTTCCAGGGTGTGGGGCAGGATCACCAGATCCAGGCTTTGATTGGCCAAAGGCATGGCGGTGGTGTCCAACCACAAGACCGCATCCAGCGGCGTGGCAAATGTCAATGCAGGTTGCTCTTCCATGGGGCTGGCTTCAGTGTGAGCAAACCAGCGATGCTGAATGCGACTGTTTCTGAGGGCATCGAGAGCCGGAAATCCGAGTTGCAAGGCGTGATAGCCAAACACATCGCCCACCGCCGAATCGGCCTGGGTTTGCATCCATTTCAAAAGGTATTTCCCTGCGGGAGTCTGCCAAAGCTGACCAGAGGACTGCATTTCTATAATCGAATCATCCATGGAACTGATTGCCATCCCTGCTTTTGAGGACAACTACATCTGGATGCTCCAGCATGACGGTCGCGCCGTGGTGGTGGATCCCGGTGATGCTGCCCCAGTGATCCACATCTTGCGCTCAAGGTCGCTGGTGCTGGATTCCATTCTAGTCACCCATCACCATGCGGATCATGTGGGTGGCGTGCCCGAGTTGTTGGACCTCTATCACCCCCATGTGCATGGACCTGCACTTGAAAACCTGGCCTTTGCCCATCAGCCTCACTTTGGCGGCGAGACCCTCAGCGTCCTGGGTCAGGCCACTCAGGTGATGTCGGTGCCGGGTCACACCGCTGGCCATCTGGCCTACATGCTCACCCCGCAGGATCAAACGCCCATCCTCTTTTGCGGAGACACCCTGTTTTCTGGTGGCTGCGGCCGCCTCTTTGAAGGCACGCCTGCGCAAATGATGGACTCGCTGGATCAGCTCGCTGCGCTCGATGGGCGCACCCGTGTGTGTTGCGCACACGAGTACACGCTGGGCAATCTGCGGTTTGCATTGGCAGTGGAACCCGGCAACACCCAACTCCAGTCTCACTACCAACACTGCCAGCAACAACGTCAGCAGGGTTTGTCCACGCTGCCCTCGAGCATAGCGCTGGAGCGGCAGATTAATCCTTTTCTTCGCACCCGTGTGCCCGAAGTGATCCATGCCGCACACCTGCATCAACCCCATGTGACGCAACCAGCCGATGTGCTGGGTGTGTTGCGGGAATGGAAGAACCGCTTCAAATGATCCGATACACCACCTTGTGCGTTGCCCTGGCTTTGGCGGGCTGCGCCAGCAGCCCTTTGACCAGTGAGTCGACCGATCGTTGGACGCCCAGCGACGCCGTCGCCAAGGACCCTGCGCCACAGCCTCATCCCGTCCAAATTCCCCTTGCTAAAACCAACATCCCGCTCAAACCCATTGAGCCGGCATCCACCCCGGGGCTGGGGGTGACTGCGGTGGCCTTGCCCGACGACATCTGGGACCGCATGCGCAAGGGCTTTGCCATGCCCGATCTGGACAACGCCCTGGTCAGGCAACACGAGAGGTGGTATGCCGGGCGGCCTGAATACATCGAGCGAATGACCGACCGCGCCAACCGCTACCTCTACTACATCGTCGAAGAGGTGCAAGCACGAAAGATGCCCCTTGAGTTGGCCTTGTTGCCTTTCATCGAAAGCGCCTTCAACCCGGAGGCCCTCTCCAGTGCCAAGGCCAGTGGCATGTGGCAGTTCATGCCCCGCACGGGCACCCAGTTCGACCTCAAGCAAAACGCGTTTCGCGATGACCGCCTGGATGTGATCGCGTCCACGCGCGCAGCCCTGGACTACCTCAACCAACTGCATGGCCAATTTGGTGATTGGCATCTGGCCTTGGCCGCTTACAACTGGGGGCAAGGCAATGTGGCTCGCGCCCAGGCCACCAACAGCAGGCAGGGCAAGGGCACAGGCTATGAAGACCTGAACATGCCCAATGAAACCCGCAACTATGTGCCCAAGTTCCAGGCCATCAAAAACCTCATTGCCGATCCGCAGCGCTTTGGCCTGAACCTGAGGGTGATCAAGAACCATCCGTACTTCCAGGCGGTGCCGCTCAAAGTGGACATCGACGTGGCCCTCGCAGCCCAACTGGCGGGATTGAGTGTGGAGGAGCTCAAGCAGCTCAACCCGTCAGCCAAACGCCCCCTGCTCATGGGGGCAGTGACCGATGAATTGCTGCTGCCTTGGGACAACGCGGAAATCTTCAGCAAGAATTTCAACCGGCACACAGGTGCCTTTGCCAGCTGGACCGCATGGCTGGCTCCACGGGACCTGAAGGTGCGCGAAGCAGCCCAACTCACCCAGATGGATGTGGACGAACTTCGCCAGATCAATGGCATTCCCAACCTCAACAGCATCATTCGCAAAGGATCAGCCCTGGTGGTGCCCAGGAAGAACGGCCAGTCGGATGTGAGCGAGCAAATCGCTGACACAGGCCAGCTGAATTTGGCCGCCGAGCGCCTGGCCAAAGCCAAAACGGTGCGCGTGCAAAAGGGGGACACCTTGGCCAGCCTGGCACGCAAACACCAGGTCACCCCGCATCAACTGGCTGAATGGAATCGCATGAAGGAAGGACAAAGTTTGCGTGCCGGTCAGACCCTGGTGGTCTCACCAGGCACATTGGTGACCAGCAAAAATGCCAAGACCACGACCACGGCATCCGCTCAGAACAACAAGAAAAAAGCCAAGCGCTGAACCGGCTCAAAGTTTTTCGGTCTGACTGGTTTTGGGTTGCCAGGTCATGAGGCGCCGCTCCATGCGGCCCACCAGGGCATCGAGCAAGAGCGCAAACACCGTCAGCACCAAGATGCCCGCAAACACACTGTTGACATCAAAGGTGCCCTCGGCCTGCAAGATGAGGTAGCCCACGCCCCGCGCCGAGCCCAGGTATTCGCCCACCACCGCCCCCACAAAAGCCAAACCCACCGAAGTGTGCAGGCTGGAAAAGACCCAGCTGGTGGCGCTGGGCAAATACACCGTCCTGAGCAATTGCTGCTGATTGGCACCCAGCATGCGCGCATTGGCAATCAACACGGGGCTGACCTCGCGGATGCCCTGATACACATTGAAGAACACAATGAAAAACACCAGGGTCACGGCCAAGGCCACCTTGCTCCAAATGCCCAGGCCAAACCACATGGCAAAGATGGGCGCAAGGATCACGCGCGGCATGGAGTTGGCCGCCTTGATGAAAGGGTCGAGCACGGCGCTGGCCATGGGAGACAAACCCAGCCAAAGGCCCAGCGCCATGCCCGACGCCGTGCCCAGCACAAACGCCAGCACCGTCTCGAGCAAGGTCACGCCCAAATGGATGTAGATGTCAGCCCGGCCAGGCAAGCCATCGGGAAACCAGGCATTGGGGGGCACTTCGATGGGCACAAACCAGGACCACACGCGACCCAATACCTTGAGCGGCTCACCGAGGAAAAATGCCACCTGCTCGTTGCCTGAACTCCAATGCCAGGCCAGCAACATGGTCGCCAGCAAACCCAGCTGCATCAGCCTCAGGCGCACGCCATGGATGTGATCCGTTGCACTCATGTTGCACCTCGCCCTTGCCGTTGCTGGGCATAGCCTTTGAGCACCTCTTCGCGCAACACATCCCAGATTTGAGAATGCAACTGCACAAACCTGGGGTCTGAGCGAACCTCGGCCACGTCCCTGGGGCGAGGCAGGTCGATCACAAAGTCACCAATGGGGTGGGTCGCGGGACCGGCCGACAACACCACCACGCGGTCGCTCATGGCAATGGCCTCATCGAGGTCATGGGTGATGAAGAGCACCGCCTTGCGCTTGGCTGCCCACAGGTCCAGCACCTCGTTTTCCATCAATTGGCGGGTTTGAATGTCCAAAGCCGAAAAGGGCTCGTCCATCAGGATGATGTCGGGGTCCAGGACCAGGGTCTGAGCCAGGGCCACGCGTTTGCGCATGCCGCCTGAGAGCTGATGGGGATAGCGGTCCTCAAAGCCAGCCAAGCCCACCCTCGCCAGCCAGTCGGTGGCCATGGCGGTGGCTTGATCGTCGGGGATTTGTCGATAGCCCAAGCCCAGCTTGACGTTGTCCAGGGTGGTGCGCCAAGGCATGAGGGCTTCGGATTGAAACATATAGCCGGCTCGGGCATTGATGCCCTGCAAGGCTTGACCCATGACCTTCACCTGACCCGATGAGGGGCTCAACAAGCCGGCTGCCACATTGAGCAAGGTGGATTTTCCGCAGCCCGTGGGACCGACCACGCACACAAACTCACCCTGCTGCACCTCGAAGCTGGTGTCAGACACCGCCACATACGTGCTGCCGCCAGCCACATTGCTGCGAAATGCGCAAGTCACCTGCTCGAAAGAAATCGCCGCGCTCATGCGTTGGGCTTTCCGTCAAGCCTTGAATTTCTGTTTGGCCTTGAGGGCGAACTCATTGGTGAAGGTTTTGGCCAGGTCGATGCGATCGGCTTTGATGGTGTTGTCAAAACTGACCAGGGATTTGAGCGCGGTGGGGGGGCCGTCGCTGGGCACCACACCATCAATGGAAATTGATTCACGCACATTGTTGAACGCGGCCAGATACAGTGCCCGGTCACCGAGGAGGTAGGCATCAGGCACGGTTTTGATGATGTCCGACGGTCCTGCGGTTTGCAGCCATTTGAGCGCCTTGACCATGGCATTGGTCAGGGCTTGGGTGGTGCGGGGGTTGTCTTGCAAAAACTTGCTGGGCGCGTACAAACACCCAGCGGGCATGCTGCCACCGAATACCTCCTTGGTGCCCTTGAGGGTGCGCGTGTCGGTGATGATGCGGATGTCCCCCTTTTGTTCCAGCATGGTGATGACCGGATCGATGTTGCTGATGGCGTCGATCTGGCCGCTGCGCATCGCCGAGATGGCGCCAGACGAGGTGCCCACCCCGATGAAGCTCACATCGGAGGGCTTGAGCCCTGCCCTGGAGAGGATGAGGTTGGCCACCATGTTGGTGGACGAGCCCGGTGCAGTGACGCCAATCCGCTTGCCTTTGAGGTCACTCACCTTTTTGTAGTCGGCCATGGTCTTGGTTGAAACCCCCAGCGAAATCGCGGGTGCACGACCTTGCAGCACAAAACACTGGAAGAACTGGTTCTTGGACTGCAAGTTGATGGTGTGCTCGTAGGCGCCCGAGCACACATCGGCTGAGCCGCCCACCACGGCCTGCAAGGCCTTGGCACCGCCTGCGAAGTCGCTGATGGAGACATCCAGCCCTTCTTCCTTGAAATACCCCAGCTGCTCGGCAATGGTCAGCGGCAGGTAATAAAAGGAGCCCTTACCTCCCACGGCAATGCCCACCGAGGGTTTTTCAAGTTTGTCCAACGCCCAGGAGGCGGGTGCTGCCACCGTGGCCGCAGCGGCCAGTGCCCATTGATTGAATGCACGACGATGCATGGAACGTTTCATGATTTCTCCACCCGAATGACTGGGTGAAAGCTTAGTGGAAGTGAGCGCCCGGCTTCATTAGGATCATCCCGATTGGAAGAAACCAGGGTGACAGTCGGCTCAGCGCGGCCGCCGATCCAGCAGTGCATGGGCAATGGTGCCCAGGTCTACGAACTCCAGCTCGCTGCCGATGGGCACGCCCCGGGCCAGGCGGGTGACATGAATGCCCCGTTTTTTCAGTGCGGTGGAGAGCACATGGGCAGTGGCCTCACCCTGGGCATGAAAGCCCGTGGCAATGATCACCTCCTCCACTTGACCGTCGCAGGCGCGGTCCAGGCAAGCCCGCACACCGATGTCATCCAGACCTTGCCCTTGAAGGGGGTTGACGGCACCCAGGAGCACAAAGTAGTGCCCCTTGTACGTGCCTGTTCGCTCAATCACCGATTGATCGGATGCAGTGTCCACCACACACAGGCGGGTGACATCGCGCTCGGTGTCCAGGCAAGTCACGCAAATGGGCGCATCGGTGAACGTATTGCAACGCTGGCAATGACGCACCTTGTCCAGCGAGGCCTCGATGGCCTGGGACAGGCGCTTGGCAGCGCTGCGGTCACGCTCGAGCAAGTGCATGGCCATGCGCTGGGCGCTGCGCACCCCCACCCCAGGCAAGGCCTTGAGGGCGTCGACCAGGTCGTCCAGGGCGTTGCTGTGCGCCATCCAGCCCGGCCTCAGAAGGGCAACTTCAGGCCACCGGGCAAGCCAGGCATGCCGCCGGTGAGTTTGCCCATGCGCTCCTGGCTCACCCGCTCGGCTTCCTGGGCTGCGGCATTGAAAGCCACCACCAGCAAGTCTTCAAGCATGTCTTTGTCATCGCTCATGACAGAGGGATCGAGTTCAACCCGGCGCACTTCGTGCCCACAGGTCATGGTGACCTTGACCATGCCCGCGCCTGCCTCGCCTTTGACTTCGACGGTCTTGAGTTCTTCCTGGGCCTTTTTCAGGTTGTCCTGCATGGCCTGGGCCTGTTTCATCAAGCCTGCGAGTTGTCCTTTGTTGAACATGATGGGTCTTTCCTTTTGGGTTGAATGCTGCCGGGCACGATGCGTGCGCCAAATTCTCTCATCAGCTTTTGCACGTAGGGGTCTTCCAGGACGGTGCGTTGTGCCTCCTCCAGCCATTGCGCCTGTTCGCTGGCCATGCGCATCGCAGCAGTCTGGGTCACGGGTCCAACCTCGATGCGCAGGCTGACTGCATGACCCAACTGGGCCAAGGCCTCTTGCAGCTTCTCGCGGTTGGAGGCGTTGTTGAGGGTGGACTTGTCGGTGCGCAACATCCACATCGATCCGTCTTCACTGAGCCACTGGGTGTTGAGGGCCAACTCCTTGGCCAGGGCCTGAACCCTTTGCTCGTCACAGAGTTGCCGCGCCAAGGCGATCCAGCGGTCTGCCTCGGCAGACGTGCCCTCCACCCATGGCGTCACGGGGGGCGGCGCGCTGGGCTGCGTTGCTGCCACCGTGGCCTCAGCAGGCGGCGTCAACTCGATCACGGGGAGGGGCTGGGCGGATTCAGGGCTTTTTTTTTCAGCCTCGCCAGAAGGCCGAAATGACAGGAAGCGAAGCAAGGCCATGGTGAGCGCCACATGCTCATCAGGGGCGAGCCCGCACTCGCTGCGCGCATGCAGGCACATGCTGTAGAGCAATTGGGTTTCGTCAGCGGGCATGACCTGTGCCAAGGCCAGCACACGCTCAGCCATGGGATGTGGATCGGACGCGTCCCGTTGCAAGCCAGTGGCCTGCGCCACGGCCATGCGCAAACACACCTGGACCATTTCGTCGATGACCGACAAGGCACTGATGCCCTGCTGGCGCAAACCCTCGGCCACGTGCAGCACATCTGCGCCACGCCCATGCGCCAGATGCTCGATCAACTGGAACACGGGCTCCTGGCTCACCAACCCCAGCATGTCGCGCACAGCGTCGGCGCGCAACTGCTGGGCGCAATAGGCAATGGCCTGGTCGGTGAGCGAGAGGGCATCACGCATGGAGCCGCGCGCGGCCTGGGCAATGATGCGCAAGGATTCGTCGTCGCTGGCAATGCCCTCTTGCTGGAGCACTTGCTGCAAATGCTCGTACACGGTATCGGCGGCCATGGGGCGCAAATTGAATTGCAGGCAGCGGGAGAGCACCGTGACGGGGACCTTTTGCGGATCGGTCGTGGCCAGCACAAACTTGAGGTGCTCGGGCGGCTCCTCCAAAGTCTTGAGCATGGCATTGAAGGCATGGTTGCTCAGCATGTGGACTTCATCGATCATGAAGACCTTGAAGCGACCCTGCACAGGACGGTAGACCGCCTGATCCAACAATTGCTGGACCTCTTCGACACCCCGGTTGGAGGCGGCATCGAGCTCGATGTAGTCCGGGAATCGACCTGCATCAATGGCTTCACAGGCCGAGCAAACGCCGCAGGGCTTGTCGGTCACACCCGTTTCACAGTTGAGCGACTTGGCCAGGATGCGCGAGATGGTGGTTTTGCCCACGCCGCGTGTGCCCGTGAACAGATAGGCATGGTGCAGCCGCCCCGTCTGCAAGGCATTGGAGATGGCCTTGACGACATGGGGTTGACCCACCAAAGCTTCAAACGATTTGGGGCGGTGTTTTCTGGCCAGCACAAGTAAGGACATCGGTGCATTCTATGAAGAACTGATCATGACCCCCTACAATGGTTTGTGACGGGCCTTCCCGCATGGTGAAGCGGCCAACCGGGTCAGGGGGGGAACCCAGCAGCCCTAACTGTGGAGCCAGTGCCGGGGTCAAGGCTCGTCACCTTGTTTGTACGCGTTGTTTGGCATCCAGGTTAACCACCACAGGAGTCGTTTGGATGGAATCCACCCAGTTTTATCTGCGCTTGAAGCACCTCATCCACTCCCTGGATCAAAAAGAGGAATTGGCGGAGTTGGACCTGGTGTCCTTGCGCATGCTGGAAATCCTGACGCTGCACCACATCGAGAACAAACCCATGACCGTGACCGAAGTCATGGCTTTGCAAACCCTGGGGTCACCCGCCACCTTGCATCGCAAGCTCGACGGCTTGCGGGACGCGGGCTACGTCGAATCGTTCAGCCTGCCCAACGACAAGCGCACCAAATATTTAAAGCCCTGCGCCAAGGCCATGAAGCACTTCAGTGCCTTGTCGGATCTGGTTGCCCACAGCCTTCAAACTGCGGGGCGTTGATCACAAAGCCCCTGCGCGACCTCGCCAGCGGCGAGCGACCTTGACCACCACATAGAGCAAGCCCAGCACAAACAGGTTGCCCATCACATCGCCGATGAACATGGGGATCCAGCCCTCGATGCGATAGGCCGCCGTGGTGTGAATCGCAAACCAGATCTGATGCAGGGTGGAGCTAAAGCCCGCGAACCACAAGGCATACTGAGCCAGGATTTTGGGCGTGAGGCGCTCGAGATTGGCTCCCACCTTGAACCAATGCGCCAGGGTCCATTTGGCCAACAAAGGCGCGCCACCCGAGATCAAAGGGCTCACCAAGTCCAGCCAATCGGCTTCGTTGTCAAAATAAAGCCATTCAATGAGGTAGGAGCCCAGCACAATGCCCAAAGCCCCCAGGTGGTCGGACAACATCACCATGAGCAATCGCACGCCGCTGGGGATGAACAACCAATTCACGCGGTGATTGAATTCAATGGTGACAAACAGCCACTGATTGAGCCAGAAGGTCGTGGCATAGAACACGGCGCCCACCAGGACCACGGCCAAGCCAAAAGCATGTCGATGGGCGATCAACTTGCCAATCACATTGGGCTTATTCATACTTAGACGCAGGACACCTAGACGATGGACGACATTCCGGAAACCGGCCCCAAAGCAACTGAGCATGCGCCTGTTGCCGAGGACGAAATCTACACCAGAATTCACCCTGAATCGAAGGCCACTCAGTTTTTCAAAGTCCATCGGATCTCCAACACCTACTTTGTGTTTGTCCAGAACGAGAAGGCACAAACCGACGAGGAGTCCTGGACATACGCCGAGATCCATTTCGAAACCGAACCCGAGGCCGCGCACAACGCCATGATCCGGCGGGGATTCAAATGGTTCAACCAGGATTGGTGGAAGAACTGAGCACCAGGCGGCGCGGTGCTGATGCCTACAATTTGCCCATGGCTGACATCCTCAACATCTCCACCTATCGATTCGTTGCGATCGACGATCCCCAGGCCTTGCAGCACCAGCTCAAGGCACGCGCACTGGATTTGGACCTCAAGGGCACCATCCTCATCTCACCCGAAGGCATCAACCTGTTCTTGGCCGGCTTGGGTTCGCATGTGCAGGCGTTCATGAAAGCCTTGCGCGAAGACCCACGGTTTGCCGATTTACCCACCAAGGACAGCTGGTCGGACCACATCCCCTTTCGCAAGATGCTGGTCAAGGTCAAAGCTGAAATCATTCGCATGAATGAACCTGCGATTCGCCCCCAGCAAGGGCGGGCACCGGCCATCACGCCCCAGGTGGCCAAGCAGTGGCTAGACAGCGGCGTGGACGACCAGGGTCGCCCGGTGGTCATTCTTGACACGCGCAACGACTTCGAGGTGGGACACGGCGGCTTTCACAATGCCATCAATTGGCACTTGAGCAAATTCAGTGAATTCCCGCAAGCCGTTCGCGAGCATGCCAGCGAGCTGGCCGACAAGACCGTGATCACCTACTGCACCGGGGGCATACGTTGCGAGAAGGCTGCTCTGTTCATGCGTGACCTGGGGCTGGATCACGTCTACCAAATCGACGGCGGCATCCTCAAGTATTTTGAAGAGGTGGGCACTGCCCATTACGAGGGGCAGTGCTTTGTGTTTGATGAGCGAGAGGCGCTGGGGGTCGACCTCTCGCCGCATCCCATCACTTGTTGAAACGCTCGCTCACTGCGCGGATGCGCTCACCATAACGGCGTGCGGTCTCCAGGTCGCCCTCGGGGATGTCGGCAGCGGGGCTGGTGGGACCCACTTGCGCCATCACGCCCGACGAAGAGCCCAGGCGATTGACGGTGCCGTCATTGGGCAAACCCTGACCCACCCACACCATGCCATGCTGAAGGGCCAAGGTGATGAAGTACTGCAAGGTCGACAACTTGTCGCCACTGAGGCTGGCCGACACCGTAAAGCCACCAGCGAGTTTGTCTTTCCAGCCCAGGGTGAACCAGCGCTTGGAGGTGGCATCGGCAAATTTCTTGAATTGCCATGACGCCATGCCCATGTAGGTGGGCGAGCCAAACACGATGGCCTGAGCCTTGTCCAGGGTCGCCCAATCGGCTTCGCTGATGTCGCCATCGGCGTTGATTTCGATGAGCTGTGCGCCAGCCCCCTGGGCCACGAATTGCGCCACGCGCTGGGTGTGACCATAGCCCGAGTGATAGATGACAACGATGTGAGACATGATGGATTTCCTAGCTTGAGGTTGAGAATGAAATGGGAAGGGGCTTCACTGAGCTGGTTTTTTGGCGTCCAGACTCCAGGCACCGGCACCGTGGGCAGCCAGGATCAGCAAGCCGCCGATGACAGCGATGTTCTTGAAAAACATCAACTGCTGAACGAGAGCCTGCTCGGGTGGCACAGCCCAGAAGGCATGAAAAATCACCGTGGCAGCCAGGGTGAAGACGGCCAGCACCAGGGCTGCCACACGCGTTTGAAAGCCCGCCAGCAAGGCGGCAGAGCCTGCAATTTCGACCACCACGGCCACGGCCGCACCGGCTGTGGCCATGGGCAAGCCCACCGACGCGATGTAGCCCACCGTGCCTTCAAAGCCCATGAGCTTCATGATGCCAGCTGGCAAATACAGGGCGACCAGCAACAGGCGGCCGATGAGGATGAGTGCGTTGTTCATGTAAAAAAACTCCTAGTGAGTGAGTGAATGAAAAAATCAGGGTGCAAGGTCAAAGACCAGCACCTCGGCGTCTTGGCCATGGGTCAGGGTCACGCTGTCTACCTGCGACAAGCGGACGGCATCTCCGGCCATCAGCGCAACGCCATTGACCTGCAATTGACCCCGGATCAGGTGAACATAGGCTTTGCGCTGGGGAGCCAGGCTCAGCGTGGCGGACTCCTCGCCGTCAAACAAGCCCGCATACACAGTGGCATCGGCATGGATCTTCACCAGCCCATCCCGGGGGGCGGCAATGCGGCAGAGCGCACCTCGCTTGGCGGCGGCTGGCACGGGCTGCTGCTCATAGCTGGGCGCAATGCCAAACTCATTGGGCTCGATCCAGATCTGGAAAAAATGCGTGGTCTCGCTGGGCGCGTGATTGAACTCGCTGTGCTGCACCCCACTGCCCGCGCTCATGCGCTGCACATCGCCCGGAGGAATGCCTTTGACATTGCCCATGCTGTCTTTGTGAGCGAGGTTGCCGCTGATCACGTAGCTGATGATTTCCATGTCGCGATGGCCATGCGTGCCAAAGCCTGTACCGGGCAGGATGCGGTCTTCATTGATGACACGCAGATTGCCCCAACCCATGAACTCAGGGTCGTGATAGTGGGCGAACGAAAAACTGTGAAAAGACTTGAGCCAGCCGTGATCGGCATAGCCGCGATCCTGGCTTTTGCGCACTTCAATCATGAGGGTCCTCCTGAACGTTGAACACGACTGTATGGCGGGTCTTTGGCAACTTGAGACAATGGCTTTGACCACATTCATCAAATCATTTGAACGATCATGTCCCAGCCCCGCGACACCCTCACCCCCGATGCCCTGGCCATGATCGATGCCATTGACCGTTATGGGAGCTTTGCCGCCGCTGCGCGTGCCTTGGGGCAAGTGCCCAGCGCCTTGTCCTACCGGGTTCGCCAGCTCGAGGAGTCGCTCGACGTGCTGCTCTTTGACCGCAGCAGCCGACAAGCCAAGCTCACCCCTGCTGGTCACGCCTTGCTCTTCGAGGCGCGGCGCATCCTCCAGGACCTTGACGCCGTCTCCAGCCGCATCCGCCGCATTGCCACGGGCTGGGAATCCCACCTCACCATCGCAGTGGACACCCTGATTTGTCCTGCCGCCCTGATGGACTTGTGTGCCCGCTTCGATGCCTTGGCGCCTCCGACCCAGTTGCGCTTTCGACAGGAAACCCTGCACGGGACCTTCAATGCCCTGCTGACCGGCCAGGCGGAGTTGGCCATTGGGGTGTCGGGTGAATCAGGCGACTTGTCGCGCGTGGCCCATCAGGTCCTGGGGTCGGTGGAATTTGTCTTTGCCGTTGCGCCACACCACCCCTTGGCCCAAGCGCCCCAGCCGCTCTCGGACACCCTGGTCAAGTCCCATCGCGCTGTGGCGGTGGCCGACTCCGCGCCCCTGGGTCTGGATGTGACCGTGGGCTTGCTGCCTGGCCAGCAGGTGCTGACGGTGTCGAGCATGGCCGACAAAATCCAGGCCCAGGTCCGGGGACTTGGCGTGGGGTTCCTCCCCTTGCCAAGAATTCAACAGGAATTGGCCCGAGGTCAATTGGTTGTTTGCCCCACCCAAAGGCCGCGACGTTTGGTACAACTCTTTTGTGCGTGGCCATCAGAGCTGGCCACCACCCGGGGTCAGGCATTGAGTTGGTGGCTGCAACAATTGCAGCACGACAGAACACGGGAGGCTTTGTTGGGACACAGCCAATTGGACAGCGCATCATGAGCAAACCCCACTGGGCCATTGTGGGCGCAGGCATGGCGGGCGTGGTGGCCGCGCGCACGCTATGGCGTGCCGGTCACCAAGTGAGTGTGTTCGAGAAAAGCTCGGGCGCATCCGGCCGCATGGCCACCCGCCACACCGACTTTGGCTCCTTTGATCACGGTGCCCAGTACTTCACCGTGCGCGACGAGCGCTTTGCCCTCGCCCTGGGGCAAGTGCCTGGCACCTTGGATCACCACCGCGCCTGGAGCGTGGCCTCGGTGCGCGTGCTCGATGCCTTTGGTCGCAAACTGAGCGTTGCACCCCAGGACAACGCTTACCGATGGGTGGGCACGCCGGGCATGAACAACCTGGTTCGGCACTGGGCACAACCCTTGCTCGACCATGGCCTGTTGCACCTGCATTCCCCGGTTGATGGCCTCGCGCGCCAAGCCCGAGGACCCCAACCCTGGCGCTTGAGCATCCAGGGCGAATGGCACCCCACAGGCTTTGACGGGGTGCTGCTGGCCATGCCCGCCCCTCAGGTGCGAGCCTTGCTGGACCATGCCCTGCCCCACCTGCCCCATGCCCCTCAGGTGCACGAGTCCCTCGCGGGCGTTCAGATGCAGCCGTGCTGGGCAGCCATGCTGGCATTCCCCCAGGCCAGCCAGGCGCAAATTCCCAACTTTGGTCCGCACTGGAACGCCGCCCAAAGCACCCACCACCGCATCAGCTGGCTGGTGCGCGAATCGTCCAAGCCGGGTCGCAGCAGCACCGAGCGCTGGACGGTGCATGCCAATCCGCAATGGTCGCTGGAACACCTGGAAGACGATCCCGCGCGGGTGCTCACCAAGCTCGAACATGCGTTTGCCGAGCTCACTGGCATTCGTGCCCGCCCCTACTGGTCCCAAGCCCACCGCTGGCGCCATGCGCTCACCACGCAGGCGCTGGGTCAGCCCTTCACCTGGGATGCCGCACTGAACCTGGGCACCTGCGGTGACTGGCACCTGGGGCATCGCGTGGAGCATGCCTTTCTCAGTGGCTTGCAATTGGCCGAATCGCTTTGCTGATGTATCGGGGTCGGTTCGCGCCTTCTCCCACCGGTCCCCTGCATGCCGGATCTGTCGTGGCCGCCTTGGCCAGTTGGCTGGATGCACGCGCCCACCATGGCCGATGGCTGATTCGCATCGAGGACGTGGACCTGCCCCGCTGTCCGCCCGGCATGGCAGAGCTGGTGCTGCAACAACTCGCTGCCCTGGGTCTGGTGTCGGATGAAGCGGTGATGCATCAATCGCAACGCCTGCCCGCCTACGCTCAGGCGCTGGGCCAGCTTGACGCACAGGCCAGTGTCTATGCCTGCACCTGCTCACGCCGCCGACTGGAGTTGCACTGGGGCAGCGAGCACATGGGTCCCAGACCCTATCCGGGCTGGTGTCGCCTCCACCCCATCACCCCCAAGCCAGCCTTGCCCAGCCCTGGTGGGGGCGACATTCAAGCCGATGGGGTGGCCTGGCGGTTGCGGGTGCCCTCCCAGCCCATTGCATGGGTCGACCGTCGCCTGGGCGCGCAAACCCAGGCGGTGGACCTGGAGGTGGGTGACTTTGTGGTGCGGCGCTCCGATGGCCTGTGGGCGTATCAGCTCGCGGTGGTCTGCGACGATGCTGCTCAGGGCATCACCCATGTGGTGCGTGGCGAAGACCTGGCCGACAACACGGCACGGCAAATCGTGCTGCAAGACGCCTTGGGACTGAGCACCCCCGCTTACTGGCATGGTCCTCTGGTGTGGGCTGAGGATGGCCACAAACTCTCCAAACAGACTGGTGCACAAGCCATTGACACCGCCGATGCGGTGCAGACCCTCAATGCGGCTGCCCGCGTGCTCTCGCTGCCCGAGGCTGCGACAGGTGCCAACCTGGGCGATGCCCTGGCCGCCTGGGTGGCAGCCTGGCGTCATCGTTGGGTGCTGCCGCCGCTGGCCAAGGCCTGAGACCCTCAGCAGACTGCCTAGAATTCACAGCCCATGCCCTCCCAAACGCACCTTCATCCCAGCCCGTCTGCCGAATTGAATCCGGCGCACGAGGTGAGCCATCCCCGGCGCATCCGCAGCTTTGTCCGCCGCGCGGGGCGCACGACCCTGGGCCAAGCGCGCGCGCTGCAAACCCTGGCTCCGGTGCATGCCCTGCCCTTCTCGCACCAGCCGCTGGATTGGGATACCGCCTTCGATGCCTCGCTCAAGGGCGCACCCTGTGTGATGGAAATTGGCTTTGGCATGGGCGAAGCCACCGCCCACATCGCATCGGTGCTGCCACACACCCGCTTCCTCTGCTGCGAGGTGCACGAGCCCGGTGTGGGCGCCTTGCTCATGCGCATCGAGTCCCAGCAGTTGCACAACATTCGCATCGTGGCCCATGACGCCGTGGAGGTCATGAACCACATGCTGGGCCAAGCCAGCCTGGACGGCTTGCACCTGTTCTTCCCCGATCCCTGGCACAAAAAACGTCACCACAAGCGACGCCTGGTTCAGCCCGAATGGTTGGCCCAGGTTTGCCAACGGCTCAAGCCCGGCGGCTATGTGCACTTTGCCACCGACTGGGAACCCTATGCCCAGCACATGCTGGCGGTGCTGCAAGCGCAGCCCTTGCTGGTCAACCGCAGCACGTCGCCCCAGGGTTTTGCCCAGCGCCCGGACTACCGCCCGCAAACCAAATTCGAAAAACGGGGTTTGCGCCTGGGGCACGGGGTATGGGATCTGGTGTTCGAGCGACGCAGTCAACCCCTTGGCTGACAGGACTTGAACAAGCAGGCACACTGATTTGGTTTGAACAATGTTTTGACTCACGAGGTTCACATGGACATGAAAACTTCCCCCCTTTCGCTGCTCGCTGACCCGAGCTTGCTCAAAACCCAAGGCCTGATCAATGGCCAATGGGTGGATGGACAAGGCCAGTTCGCGGTGAGCGATCCCGCCACGGGGCAAGTCCTCACCCAAGTGGCCAACCTCGGACCAGCCCATGCCCAAGCCGCCATCGACGCAGCCCATGCCGCCTGGGCGGGCTGGCGCAACACCACGGCCAAGGCACGCGCCAACATCCTGCGCAAGTGGTATGACCTGCTCATGGCCAACCAGGAGGACATCGCCCGCATCATGACGGCCGAACAGGGCAAGCCCATGGCTGAAGCCCGTGGCGAGGTGGCCTATGGCGCGAGCTTCGTCGAGTGGTTTGCCGAAGAGGCCAAGCGCGTCAATGGCGAGACCCTGCCCACCTTTGACAACAACCGCCGCTTGCTGGTGCTCAAGCAACCCATTGGCGTGTGCGCTGCCATCACCCCCTGGAACTTTCCCCTGGCCATGATCACCCGCAAAGTCGCCCCAGCCTTGGCTGCAGGCTGCCCGGTGATCATCAAACCCGCCGAGCTCACCCCGCTCACCGCCCTGGCTGCGGCGGAGCTGGCCTTGCGCGCGGGCATCCCTGCTGGCGTGCTCAACGTCATCGTGGCCGACACCGACAACAGCATTGCCGTGGGCAAGGTCTTGTGCGCGAGCGACGTGGTGCGCCACCTCTCCTTCACCGGCTCCACCGAAGTGGGTCGCATCCTCATGGCGCAGTCAGCGCCCACGGTCAAAAAAATGTCGCTCGAGCTCGGTGGCAATGCACCCTTCATCGTGTTCAACGATGCCGACATCGCCTCGGCTGTGGAAGGTGCCTTTGCCAGCAAGTACCGCAATGCGGGGCAGACCTGTGTGTGCTCCAACCGCATTTATGTGCAAGAGGGCGTGTACGACGAATTCGTCACCCAGTTTGCCGCCAAGGTCAAAACCGCCAAGGTGGGCAACGGCTTTGAAGACGGCGTCAACCAGGGTCCCCTCATCGAGGAAGCCGCCGTTGCAAAAGTCGAGCGCCATGTGGCCGATGCGGTGGCCAAGGGCGGCCAAGTCATCACCGGAGGCAAGCGCATGAAGGGCCTCTTTTTCGAGCCCACCGTGATTGCCAATGCCTCGGCAGACATGGCCTGTGCGCGCGAAGAAACCTTTGGTCCCTTTGCGCCGGTGTTCAAGTTCAAGACCGAGGAAGAAGCCGTGGCGCTGGCCAACAACACCGAATATGGTCTGGCCAGCTACTTCTACAGCCGCGATGTGGGCCGCATCTTCCGCGTGAGCGAAGCCCTGGAATACGGCATGGTGGGGGTCAACGTGGGCATCCTCGCCACCGAACACGTGCCCTTTGGTGGAGTGAAGCAATCGGGCCTTGGCCGCGAAGGTTCACACCACGGCATGGACGACTACCTGGAGATCAAGTACATCTGCCTGGGCGACGTGCTCAAGTGAGCCGCTCGGCCACCCAGGCCGATGCGCCGCGCAAGGCGGCATCCAGCCCAGCAGGCTGCGTGCCGCCCGCCATGGCGAAGTCGGGCTTGCCGCCGCCTTTGCCACCCACCTGAGCCGCGACATGGCTCACCAGCTCACCTGCCTTGATGCGGGCGGTGGCATCGGCTGTGACGCCAGCTGCAATTTGCACCTTGTCGCCATCGACAGTGGCCAACACAATGGCCGCTGACTTGAGCTTGTCTTTGAGTTTGTCCACGGTTTCGCGCAAGGACTTGGCATCGGCTCCGTCTAGGCGTGCCGCCAACACCTTCAGGCCTTGGATGTCCACCGCCTGATTGACCAACTCGTCACCCTGCGCCGAGGCCAGCTTGCCCTTGGCAGCAGCGAGTTCTTTTTCCAGCGCCTTGACCTGATCGAGCACCTGGGCAATGCGCGCGGTGAGTTCGGCAGCGGGCGCCTTGAGCACCCCAGCGGCCTTGGCCACGGTGTCTTCCAGCGACTGCAAATAAGCCAGTGCGTTGTCACCGGTCACCGCCTCAATGCGGCGCACGCCAGCGGCCACACCGCTTTCACTCACGATCTTGAAGAGGCCGATGTCACCCGTGGCCTTGACGTGGGTGCCGCCGCACAGTTCGCGGCTGGAACCAATGTCGAGCACGCGCACGGTCTCGCCATACTTTTCGCCAAAGAGCATCATGGCGCCCGTCTTCTGGGCGCTTTCAATGTCCATCACCCGCGCCTGGGCAGCGGCGTTGGCGAGGATCTCGGCATTGACCTTGACTTCGATCTGGCGGATTTCAGCGTCGGTCACCGGCGCGTTGTGGGCAAAGTCAAAACGGGTGCGCTCGGCATTCACCAGCGAGCCCTTTTGTTGAACGTGGCTGCCCAGCACTTCACGCAAAGCCTTGTGCATCAAATGGGTGGCGCTGTGGTTGCGCACGGTCGCCGCGCGCAGCGCCGTGTCCACATGGGCTTGCACGGCATCGCCCACCTGGAGGCTGCCGCTTTGCAGTGTGCCATGGTGGCCAAACACGTCGGCCTTGATCTTTTGTGTGTCGAGCACCTGGAACTGGGCACCCCCGTTGTGGATCAGGCCTTCGTCGCCCACCTGGCCGCCGGACTCGGCATAAAAGGGCGTGGTGTCGAGCACCACCACGCCTTGCTGACCGGCCTTGAGCGACTGTGCGGGCGTGCCCTCCACATAAAGCGCCACCACCTTGGCGTGGCTGGTGAGTTGTTCATAGCCCACAAACTGGTTGCCCGCGCCCGTGTAGTCAAGCGCCTTGTCCATCTTGAACTTGCCCGCCGCTCGCGCCTGGGACTTTTGCTTGTCCATCGCGGCATGAAAGCCTGCTTCGTCAACGGTGACGCCGCGCTCGCGGCACACATCGTTGGTCAGATCCAAGGGGAATCCGTAGGTATCGTGGAGCTTGAAGGCCACATCGCCCGCCAGCACCTTGGCGTTGCCCTGCAAGGCCGCATCGAGGATGTGCATGCCGTTTTCCAGCGTCTCGTAAAAGCGCTCCTCTTCGGCCTTGAGCACCTGCATCACACGCTCGGCGTTGTCGCGCAAGTTGGGATAGGCCGCCCCCATCAACTTCACCAGGTCGGGCACGAGCTTGTGGAAGAACGGGGTCTTTTGGCCGAGCTTGTAGCCGTGGCGAATCGCACGGCGCACGATGCGACGCTGCACATAGCCGCGCCCCTCGTTGCTGGGGATCACGCCATCGGCCACCAAAAAGGCCGTGGCGCGCAGGTGGTCGGCAATCACGCGCAAACTGGGGCTGTGCACATCCGCACAGGCCGTTTCGCGGGCAGCGGCCTTGATGAGTTGATCGAACAAGTCGATCTCGTAGTTGCTGTGCACGCCTTGCAAGATGGCGGCCAGGCGCTCCAGGCCCATGCCCGTGTCCACGCAGGGCGCGGGCAAGGGCGTGACCGAGCCATCTTCGTGCATCTCGAACTGCATGAACACGTTGTTCCAGATCTCGATGAAGCGGTCGCCATCCTCATCGGGGCTGCCCGGCGGTCCGCCGGGGATGTGGGGACCATGGTCGTAAAAAATTTCAGAACAGGGACCACAGGGACCGGTGTCGGCCATCATCCAGAAGTTGTCGCTCTTGTAGCGCCCGCCCTTGTTGTCGCCAATGCGAATGACCCGCTCTGGGGGCAAGCCAATCTCTTTGGTCCAGATGTCATAAGCCTCGTCGTCCTCCTGGTAAACCGTGGCCAAGAGGCGCTCCTTGGGCAGCTGGTAGACCTCGGTGAGCAACTCCCACGCCCATTTGAGGGACTCGCGCTTGAAGTAGTCGCCAAACGACCAGTTGCCCAGCATCTCGAAAAAGGTGTGGTGACGAGCGGTATAGCCCACGTTTTCCAGGTCGTTGTGCTTGCCCCCCGCGCGCAGGCAGGCCTGGACCGAGGCCGCGCGCACGTAGCTGCGCTTGTCGGTGCCCAGGAACACGTCCTTGAACTGCACCATGCCTGAGTTGGTGAACATCAGGGTTGGGTCGTTGCCCGGAACCAGGGGGCTGGAGGCCACCACGGTGTGGCCGCGATCCTTGAAAAACTGAAGGAATGACTGCCGAATATCGGCAACGGTGAAGGGGGGTTTGCTCATGGCGGACATCCGTCTCGTCTCCGATGCAGATGCGCTTCGGACCAGGGCGGGATTATAGGGAGGGGGGGCAAACCCAAGGGGATACCCGGATCCCGGAGATAAGTTATTTAGTTTTTAATTTAAGATCTTTATTTATACTAACGTATAAAGGAAACATCATGCTATTCGAATCCAAGTACTTTAATTATTTAGAAGCCCTGACCGAGTTGATGCTGGAGGACTCGGTGGAGCTGTCGGCAGAAGAACGCATGCTGCTCGAAATGATTGCGTTGCGCCAGTCGCGCAAGCAGCCGCTCATGGTCACGGAATGCATGCGCATGCAACGCCTGGCCTCGCCCGCCACCGTCTACCGCAAGCTCGAAGCCCTGAGAGACAAAGACTGGATCCAGGTCATCCAGCAACCCGACAACCGCAAATCGAAATTCCTGGTGTTGAGCAAACGGGCAGAGCAATACTTCAAACTGCACCACATTGCCCTGGAGCGCGCCCTCAAGGCCGCATGAGTCACAGGCCCTCGCATGGGGGCTTCCCAAACAAAACAGCCCAGGCATGACCTGGGCTGTTTGCTTGGCGATCCAGGCCTTAGCCCATGTGCAATCCGCCGTTGCAGGCAAAGTCAGCACCCGTGGTGAAGCCCGCGTCATCGCTGGCCAGCCAGGTGACGATGGAGCCGATTTCTTCGGGCGTACCCAGGCGCTTGACCGGGATGGTGGCCACGATCTTCTCGAGCACCTCGGGCTTGATGGCGCGAACCATGTCCGTGCCGATGTAGCCAGGGCTCACGGTGTTGACAGTGATGCCCTTGGAGGCCAACTCCTGAGCGAGCGCCATGGTGAAGCCGTGCATGCCGGCCTTGGCTGCCGAGTAGTTGGTCTGACCCGCCTGGCCTTTTTCGCCGTTGACCGAGGAAATCTGGACGATTCGGCCCCAGCCACGCTCCACCATGGTGGGCACAACCTGCTTGGTCACGTTGAACATGGAGTTGAGGTTGGTGTCGATCACGGCCTTCCAGTCTTCGGGCGACATCTTGAGGAACATGCGGTCGCGCGTGATGCCAGCGTTGTTGACCAGCACATCGATGGGACCGTGCTCGGCCATCGCTTTGCCAAAAGCATCCACCGTCGAACCCCAGTCGGCCACATTGCCCACGGAGGCGTGGAAATGGAAACCCAGAGCCTTTTGCTCATCCAGCCATTTGTTGAAATCCCGACTGGGACCGCAACCGGCGATCACCTTGAAGCCGCTTTTGGCCAGCTTTTGGCAAATGGCGGTTCCAATGCCACCCATGCCACCGGTGACGTACGCTACTTTTTGACTCATGTTGTCTCCTCTCGTTTAAAAAATGAAAAATCCTTCAACGCTCAATGGCCAGCGACACGCCCATGCCACCGCCGATGCACAAGGCCGCCAGGCCTTTTTTCGCGCCGCTGCGCTGCATTTCGTGCAACAGGGTGACCAGAATGCGGCAACCCGATGCGCCAATGGGATGGCCGATGGCAATGGCACCGCCATTGACGTTGACCTTGGCCGGATCGATGTCCAAGGCCTTGTTGACCGCACATGCCTGGGCAGCGAAGGCCTCGTTGAGTTCAAAGAGGTCCACGTCGGAGGCCTTCCAGCCCGCGCGGGCCAAGGCCTTTTGCGAAGCGGGCACCGGCCCCATGCCCATGGTGGCAGGGTCCAGGCCGCTGGTGCCAAAAGCAGCAATGCGCGCCAGGGGCGTGAGGCCCAGCTTGGCAGCAGTGGCCGCGCGCATGACAAGCACGGCAGCCGCCCCGTCGTTGATGCCTGAGGCATTGCCCGCCGTCACCGTGCCGGCCTTGTCAAAGGCGGGCTTGAGCCCACCCAGGGCTTCGGCACTGGTTTTCTTGTTGATGAATTCATCGGTGTTGAAGACCAGGGGATCGCCCTTGCGCTGGGGGATCACCACGTCCACGATTTCGCCCTTGAACTTGCCCGCGTCCTGCGCGGCACTGGCTTTGCGCTGGCTGTTGAGGGCCAGCTCGTCTTGCATGTCGCGAGTGATGCCATGGGCTTTGGCCACGTTTTCGGCGGTGATGCCCATGTGGTACTGGTTGTAGACGTCCCACAGGCCATCGACGATCATGGTGTCGGCCATTTTCCAGTCGCCCATGCGCTGGCCATCGCGCGAGCCCAGCAGCACATGAGGCGAGGCGCTCATGTTCTCTTGCCCACCCGCCACCACGATGTCGCTGTCGCCCCAGGCCACGGCCTGGGCGGCCAGCATCACGGCCTTGAGGCCGGAGCCGCACACCGCGTTGATGGTGAGGGCAGGCACCTGGTTGGGAATGCCAGATCCCATGAGGGCTTGGCGAGCCGGGTTTTGACCCACACCAGCGGCGAGCACCTGACCCATGATGACCTCGCCCACCTGGGCGGGGTCGAGTTTGGCTCGGCTGAGCACCTCACGGATGACGATGGAACCCAAGGCCGTGGCAGGCACCTTGGCCAGGCTGCCCCCAAATTTGCCAATGGCAGTGCGAGCGGCGGAAACGATGACGATGTCTTGCATGTGAAACCCTTATGAAAGAGGAATGTTCAAACCATGAAACGGTCGATGGGGATGCGCCTCAGGCCTTGGCCTTGACATAGCGGCCAGGTGCAGCCTCGATGGGCTTCAAAGCGCCACGGCCATAGCGCGTGGGCGCGGCCACGCTCTTGCCCGCATGGGTCTTGAGCCACTGGCTCCAATCGGTCCACCAGCTGCCCGGCATTTCCTTGGCCGACTTCATCCAGTCGGCATGGCTGGCGGGGAAGGACTTGGCCGTGCTGAGCCAGTGCGAACGCTTTTTGGCGGCGGGGGGATTGATCACCCCGGCAATGTGCCCCGACGCGCCCATGACAAAGCGCTTGGGTCCTGGCAGCACCTGGGTCGAGGCATAGGCCCCTTCGATGGGCACGATGTGGTCCTCGCGTGAACCATAGATGTAGACCGGGAGCTTGACTTTGCGCAGGTCCAGCGCTTCGCCGCACACCTTCGCCTGACCGGGCTTGACGAGGCGATTTTCAAGATAGGTGTTGCGCAAATACCAGGCGTACATGGGGCCGGGCAAGTTGGTGGAATCGCTGTTCCAGTAGAGCAGGTCAAAGGGCGGCGGTGTCTCGCCCTTGAGGTAGTTGCCCACCACGTAGTTCCAGACCAGATCGTTGGGACGCAGAAAGCTGAAGGTCGAGGCCATGTCGCGCCCAGCCATGAGCCCGCCCTTTTCGAATTGCATCTCGCGAAAGTTGACAAAGGCTTCGTCGATGAAGACATCGAGCACCCCGGTGTGGGTGAAATCGATGAGGGTGGTGAGGAAGGTGGCCGAATTGACCCAGTCGAGCTTGCGCGCGGCCAACACCCCCAGGGCATTGATGAGGATGGTGCCGCCCACGCAAAAGCCCAGGGCATTGATGGTGCCCTTGCCGCCCATGCCAATGTCACGGGTGACGCGGATGGCCTCGATGGCACCATCTTCCACGTAGTTGTCCCAGGTGGTGTGGGCCAAGGATTCGTCGGGGTTGCGCCAACTCACCACAAAGGTCCGGTGCCCCTGGGAAACGGCATAGCGGATGAGGGAGTTTTCAGGCTGCAAATCCAGGATGTAGAACTTGTTGATGCAAGGCGGGATCAGCAAGAAGGGGCGCTCATACACCTTGGCCGTGAGGGGCTTGTATTCGATGAGCTGGAACAAGTCGTTTTCGAACACCACCTGACCTTCGGTGGTGGCCACATTGCGCCCCACTTCAAACAGGGACTCGTCGGTCATGGACACATGACCCTGGCGCAAGTCGTGCAGCATGTTGCCAACGCCCTGGGCAATGCTCTCGCCCTTGGTGTCGATGGCCTTTTGAATGGCCTCGGGGTTGAAGGCCAGGAAATTGCTGGGGGCAGAGGCTGCAGCCCATTGCTCCACGGCAAACTGCAAGCGGGCTTTGGTCTTGGCGTCGCCCTCGACCGAATTGGCCATGGACATGAGGGTGCGGGTATTGAGCAAATACAGGGCGGCTGCCATGCTGGCCATGGGATTGCTCTTCCAGGCATCGGCCTTGAAGCGCCGGTCGTTGAGCCCTGTGGGTTGAGCCATGCCGCCCTGCCAGAGCTTCATCAGCTCCTGAAGGTATTCCTGCTGCAGCTGCTCCATGGTTTGGGTGGGCACGGTCAGGCCCTGGGGCATGGCTGGCATTTGGGGGAAAAATGGGAAGGGATCCGACATGGTGATCTATCTCTGGGGATAATTCAGAACGCCTAGTATGAGCCCTAAGCGCTTTCAATCGCCTGACAGGACACAAACATCACATGGGATTTGCACTGATATTGGTGATCATCGGCTGGCTTTACGTGGCCATCCTCATGGCCGTGGCCGAGGTGGCCAGCCCTCAGGGCACGGCTCTGGGTGCCCTGTTCACTTTGGTTCTCTACGGGGTGCTGCCCCTGGCGATCCTGGTCTACGTGCTGGCCACCCCTTTGCGTAAAAAGCGCCGCGAGCAACTCGAGCGCCAAGCCCAAACACCCGACAACGATCAGGCCTGACGCCAGATCACCGCCGCCATGCGGCCGGTGCCCCTGGGCGATCCGTCGCGGCGGTGAGAAAAGTAACGCGCCTCGCTGTGGGTACACCACTGCGCGCTGCCGTCGTTGCCGCCCACCTGCTCAACCCCCAGCTGCTTCATGCGCGCGCGCGCCATGCCTGGCAAATCGGCCAGCCATTTGCCTGCATGCCTGGGGTGGGGCTGAAAAAACGCCACCCATTGCGGATGGTCTTGTTCAAACGCCGCCCTCACCTCGGCGCCCACCTCAAAGGCCAGGGGACCAATGCAAGGCCCCAGCCAGGCATGCCAGATCGACTGGGGCGCGCGGCGCTGGAGCTGGGCATGGGTGGCCTCCAGCACCCCAACGCCGCCCTGACCCAGGAGGCCGCGCCAGCCGGCGTGCGACGCCGCCACCACTTGGCCTTGCTGGTCCCACCACAAGACGGGCAGGCAGTCGGCCACCATGATCACGCAGGCCTCGCCCTGGGCATCACTCCACATGGCATCGGCTTGCTGCACCGCGTGGCCCGGTGGTTGCCAGCGCACCACCCCTGTGCCATGGACCTGGTTCACAAAACACAAGGGGTGACCCACAGCCCGTGCAAGCACATCGCGGTGATGCGCCACACGCGCGGGGTCGTCGCCCACATGGTCGCCGAGGTTGAAACTTTGCCAGGGCGCAGGAGATGTGCCCCCGGTTCGCAAACTCATGCAGGCACCCACCGTCTGGGGCAAACCCCGGGGTCTGAGGGTATGCCTGTCCAGCCAGGGCTGCTCCCCATGGCCAGTGGCCAAGGTGGACGTGTCAGGCCGCATCAGGGCACTTGGCGGGCTGCGCCTGGTCAAACGCCGCCAGGCTCATGCAATGGGCATGGATCTGAGCAATCCTCGGGTAGGCCCCAAGGGGGACTTCAAAGCGCTGCGCACTGAAGACCTGGGGCACCAAACAGGCATCGGCCATGCTGGGCTGATCGCCAAAGCAAAAGCGCGTGGAACCCAATTGATCGAGACGCTTTTCCAGAGCGGCAAAGCCGGTGTGGATCCAGTGGTGAATCCATTCGGTTTTGACCGATTCGCCATGGGCCAAGGGACCGGTGATGTATTTGAGAACACGCAGGTTGTTGAGCGGGTGGATTTCACAGGCCACCATCTGCGCCAACGCCCGCACCTGGGCGCGCTCGAGCGGGTGCGCAGGCAGCAAGCGCGGCTCGGGATGCACCTCATCGAGGTATTCCATGATGGCCATGGACTGGGACAAGCGCTGACCGTTGATCTCCAGCACCGGCAGCAAGCGGTCTGCACTCATGGGCTCGAAGGCATCGAGCAGGTGTTCGCCCTTGGCCAGGTGCACAGGGATGTATTCATAGCTCAAGCCTTTGAGGTTGAGCGCAATGCGAACACGAAACGAGGCCGAGGAGCGAAAGTAGTTGTAGAGCTTCATGCTCATAGGATAGCGCCCCTGGACGCGACCCCAGGGACCTTGCCCATGCCCCGCCTTGGGGCATGCCAGATGTGCCTAAACTACGCCCATCCCTTGACCCCAGCCACAGAAAGAACCAGATGAGCCATGTCTTCCCACCTGCCCCAGTGATCGATGTTCCCGTAGTGGGTCGCTCCGAGACTTTTCCCGTTCGACGCATTTACTGCGTTGGACGCAACTATGTCGAACACGCCAAGGAAATGGGCTTCACAGGCCGTGAGGCGCCCTTTTTCTTCCTCAAGCCCGCCGACACCCTGGTGGTGGTGGGCGATGGCCAGACGGGTCACATGCCCTACCCCAGCCTGACCAAGGACTTGCACCACGAGATCGAGTGGGTGGCGGCCATTGGCAAAGGGGGCAGCAACATCGCAGCCAGCGACGCCATGAGCCATGTGTTTGGCTTTGCCGTGGGGCTTGACATGACCCGCCGCGACTTGCAAGGCGAGATGAAAAAGCAGGGCCGCCCCTGGGAAATCGGCAAGGCCTTTGACCACAGCGCACCCATTGGTCCCATCACCCCCATGGATCAGGCGGGCGACCTCACGCATGCGCGCATTGAACTGAGCGTCAACGGCCAGGTGCGACAAACCAGCAGCCTCGACAAGCTCATCTGGAGCCTGCCTGAAATCATTGAGCACCTCTCGGCAGCCTGGACCCTCATGCCCGGCGACCTGATCTACACCGGCACGCCCGAGGGTGTGGCCGCTGTGGTCGCAGGCGATGAGCTGGTGGGCTCGGTGGCGGGACTCAAAACATTGCGCGTGAAAGTCACCGGATGACGGGCGTGCACGCCTTTGGCCGCTCCCCCACCCGGCATTGCAAGGCCTGTGGGGCAGTGGTGCAGTGGCGTGTGCCCGACGATGGCGACACCCACGAGCGGGCGGTGTGCCCGAGTTGCCACACCATCCACTACGACAACCCGCTCAATGTGGTGGGAACCATCCCGGTGTGGGAAGACAAGGTGTTGCTGTGCCTGCGCAACATCGAACCCCGATTTGGCAAATGGACCTTGCCCGCTGGCTTCATGGAGCTGGGCGAAACCCTGGCTCAGGGGGCTGAGCGCGAAACCCAGGAAGAGGCCGGCGCAGAGATTGAACTCGGCCCCCTCTACTCCGTGCTCAATGTGGTTCGCGTGGGGCAGGTTCACTTCTTCTACCAGGCCAGGCTCAAGAGCCTGAGCTTTGCGCCGGGCCACGAGACCCAGCAAGTGCGCCTTTTTGCCGAACATGAAATCCCCTGGGACGAATTGGCGTTTCGCACCGTGCGCGAAACCCTGCAAAGGCATTTCGCCGATCAGGCCAAGGGCTTCAAGGGTTTTCACACGGTTGATCTGGTTTGATCGTTGCGCGGCGGCGCGCAGGCTTGGCGCTGCGCGCAGGCTCCCACTTGACCTTGCCCATGAGCACCGGCCCCACCAGGATGCGGTACGTGTCCCAATCAAATCCTTCTGGGTCATGGCGTTGCAAGTCACCGGTTTTGCTGCACCAGGTCGACACATGCTGCCAGCGGTCAATGCCCAGGCGCTGTTGCCAACCGCCCTGCTGCTCGATGAGTTCGATGGCGCCCGGAAAAGACCAGACATGGATTTGCAAGTGGGACAAGGCCGTGCGCAGGCGTTCGTGATGCAAGTCCAGGGGCTCAGCGCCCACACAGGCGCCATCGCAGGCCTGAAGCTGGCGAGCAAAACAGCCCCGCGCCTGCCGGGGCTCCAAACCCATCACCGACAGGCACAAGCGTTCACGCTGGGCGAGCTTGTGCAAAAAACTGTGCGCTGCATGGCGTGAGGCAAACACACCAAAGCGGTCGGGCTGCATGGCCCACTGCGGATCTTTGGGCTGAACCAGTTGCAACGCAGGCCATGCGTGCGCCTGCATGAGTTGGATGCACACCAGGGGTCTGACCCGGCGCAAGCGGACGTTGTGCAAGGGGTGCATGAGTTTGATGAGCCTGGACTCGAGCAACAAGGCACCGATTTCCCCTGCGGTTTCGTGGATTTCAATGCGCTGGACTCTGGACATCATCTCGGCCTCATCGGCGGCGAGCTGGTGCGCTCTGAAGCGGGCGCGAATGTCGATGCTCTTGCCGATGTAGAGCGGCAACTGGCCTTCGCCCCAAAACACATAGACGCCGGTGACAGCGGGCAGCTCGGATCCAAGAGGCAACATCATGCGCACAGTGTGCCCCAGGCGGGCAACCTTGTGGGCAAACGGGAACGGTCAGTCGACGATGACGTTGCGGTCGTCGCAGACCAGCGCGATCAAAAAGGCCCAGGTCTGGGCACCAAAGACCGTGAAGGTGATGTGCTCACCCGAGTCATAAGTGATGCGAAAGCGGTTCCAGTCGGTGATCCAGCCAATGCCGCCCACTTGCTTGGCCGTCATGGCAATGCGCCGGTTGACATGCACAAACGCGTATTCGTCGGTGTTGCTGAAGGACTTGTAGTAGAGGCCTTCGGACAGCAGGTACAAAACGCCGCGCGGGGAGCGAAACACCCCCTGGGTATTGGCCGGGCCATAGGCAATGATTTGTTTGCCAATCAGCTCCACAGGGATGGACTGATCGATGATGCGGTGAATCGCGCTCACGCGCATGAAGGCCCAGATCAGGCCTGCCAGCGCGATACCCATTGCAATCCAGAAGCTGTTGAAGCGCCACCCTGCGATGCCACTGATCACCAGGGTGGGCCACCAATGGTTCCACCGCAGCGACCAGGCCGAGCGGGCAATGCGCAAAGAGATGTTGCTGACGGTGTTGGCGCGACGCCCCACGGGCTTTTGAGCCACCACGGTCTCTTCCGCATGCGTGACCATTTCAAACAACTTGGTCCCGCAATGCTGGCAAAAAGCATTGTCAGACGGGTTGATGAACTGACACTGGTGGCAAATCATGCTGGATGGGCCTCAGTGGTGACCGAACAATTTCACGGCGGTGACGATGCTCAAGGCCACAGTGATGGTGCCAAAGCCCCCCAAGACCAACCACAGCCAAAACGGCACGTCCTGGTCGGTCTGGGTGTCGTTGTGGGGGTCGCTGGTCTTGCCTTTGCGTTTACCCTTGTGCTTGTCCTGATCAGAGCCAGGCGCATGGTGAAACAAAGCCTCCAGGCGTGACTCCAGGCGCGGCTCGAGTTTTTGCATGCGGTCCGCAGCGGGTGCCGCCTTGGCCGTGCTTTGCGCCAGGGTCTCCATGTTGTGCAGGGCCTCTTGCCAGCGCTGCTCCATCTGCGCTAGCAAAGCCTGTTGCAAGCCTTGCAGGCTTGTGCCCATGGATTCATTCAAGTCGGTCCAGGCCTTGTTCATGACCTGAACCTGTCGCTCGGTCTGCTCGGACTGGTGGTTCACCACCCGCTCCAGCGTGCTGGCCATGCGGTGCAAGTCCTGACGGATCTGGCTGAATTCCAGAGTCACGCCACTCAGATCCGGACCTTTGAAGGCCTGACCCGACAAGGCCACGCGCAGGCTGGCATCGACGGTGGCCGACAAATGTGCCGCCAGGGCGTTCTCGTCCACGCTGGCTGAACCACCACCGAGCATGGCCGGGGTATCGGTGGACAGGCGCTCGTTGAGCAGTTGCACATGCTCCTGCCAGGAGGCATCCCAGCCTTCGCGCAAGGCCCTCAGGAGGGCATGCACATCGATGGCGGACTCGCCCGTGCTGGCCACCTGATTGACCAGGGGCGTTGACCAGGTCTTGGCCTGATCGGCCAAATCCCTGCTGAGGGAATCAATCCGGTTTTGCAGCCCTTGGATGACTTGCATCAACGCCGTTTTGTCTTGCGCATCGAGCTTGAGCGATTCGGGCATCTGGGCTGGCGCTCCTGCGGGTTGCTGCGCCGTTTGCTGCACGGTCTGCTGGAGCTGGTTCAAACGGCTCTCCAGGTTGCGACTGGCCATGAGGAGCTGGTTCATCTCGACTTGCCGCTCGTCTGCATCCTGGCTCAGGCGCTGGATGCGCGCATCCAGATCCTGCTTGTGACTGCTTTGTGTCTGAGCCACGGTGTTGACCGTGCTTTGAATTTGCATGAGGGTGAGGCGCTGCTCTTCCCATTTGGCGGCCTGAATGCGCGCGGCGGCTTGCTGAGCCTGGGCGGATTGGGCAGCAGACACGCCCACGCTGGCATCGGGCAAGGGCTCGATGGGCGTGGGTGCCACGGTTTTGGTCACAGGCGTGCCGCACTTGCCACAGAACAAGGCTGAGGGTGGGAGTTCGTGTTCACAACGAGTGCATTTCATGTTGGCCTCACTCAATGGCGTAGATCCGGCACCGAGCGCTTTCCAGCGGGGAGCGGCGATTGGATTCGCATTCCTCGATGGCCACTCGATCCGCGGCTTGTTGATGTTGTTCGGACACCGTGGACGCGCACGCCGCAAAGGAACCGTCGTAGCTGTAGGCAAATGACTTGAACTCACCCGACTTGAGGGGGCTGTCCTTGAATTTGCGGAACAATTTTTTACAGTCGCCCATCAAAGGGGGGCGATAGCCGGTGAAGAACGGGGTTTTGTAATCGGGGTCTTGCTGCGGGACGGCCTTGGACTCGGGCTTTTCCTGGGCAGCGGCCTCGGGGACTGGGGCATTGGCCTCGCGGCGCTGGGCTCTGCGCTTGGCCGACTCATCGGCCTCGGGGGTGTTGCGTTTGCCGTGGTTGGCGGCGGGCAGGCGCTCCTCAGCCTGCGCCATGACTTCGTCTTTGGCTTCATCGGCTGAACTGGATTCGGACACGGCTTGCCCCGGCTCGTGACGGAAAGTCGTCACCAGCACCAGGGCATTGATCACCATGAGAAAACCCATGATCAACACCAATTTCGTCATTAATCTGCGATTCATGATTCCAAAGTTGTCATTGCAAGAAATAAACCAAAGCGGCTGTTGTCGGAATCGACTTCAAACCTCAGGGCTTGAATGCAAGCCTCGTGCCACCCAGGCCAAAAGTCAGGCAGCAACCGGTGTAATGGTGCGCTTTTGCGGATTCATGAACGTGGCCAGTCGACCAGACTCCGTCAATGGCGTCTGTGATTCAAGATGTCGGGGGTCAATTCAGAGATGGCCTGATAGTGACTGAGGTAGACCTTGCCGCTCAGCTGCCTGAGGAATTCTGTGGACTTGAGGCGGTCCATCACAGGGCCTTTGACCTCGCTCAGGTGAAAGGCGATGCCCGCGTCATGCAAACGCCGATCGATCGCTTCGAGGCTCTCTAGCGCGCTGGCATCAATGTCATTGATGGCCGAGCACTGAAGTACCACATGCCTGGCTTGAGGGTGCTCAGCCACCAAGTCATTGATTCGATCCTCCAGCGCGCGGGCGCTGGCAAAGTAAAGGCTTTCATCCATGCGTAGGCTCACAAGCCGGGGGCTGGTCGCAACGTCATGCCGCAACACATTACGAAAATGTTCAGTGCCATGTACGAGCCCCACCTGCGCAATGTGAGGTCGGCTGGTTCGGTACAAGAAAAGGGCTAGCGACACAGCCACGCCCACCACCAGCCCGACCTCAACCCCTTTGGCCAGCGTCATGACCAGAGTGGTCATCACGGCCATGAAGTCGGCGCGTGAATAAGTCCAGGTCCGCTTGAGGATGCCCAGGTCCACCAGTGAGAGCACCGCCACGATGATGGTTGCAGACAGCGTGGCCTGCGGAAGAAAAAAGAGCGCGGGCGTGAGAAAGAGCGAAGCCAGCGCGATGCCCACTGCGGTGTAGACCCCCGCTGCTGGCGTTTGAGCCCCGGCATCGAAGTTCACCACCGAGCGGGCAAAGCCTCCGGTCACCGGGAACCCCCCAGTGAAGGCGGCTGACAGGTTACTCGCACCCAGTGCCACCAATTCCTGATCAGGCTCGATGCGCTGGCGCCGCTTGGCCGCCAGGGTCTGCCCCACAGACACCGATTCCACAAAGCCAACGACGCTGATGAGCAGCGCTGGCAATGCCAATGACTGCCACAGTGCCAGGTCCCACACCGGCAGAGTCAAGGGCGGGAGGCTCTGCGGTACGCTGCCCACCACCTTGAGGCCCTGCCCCATCCAGTCCCATGCCCAGGCCAGCAGAGCCGACACGGCGATGGCCACCACCGGCCCGGCCTTGGCCAGCACATCAGCCAGGCGGGCGTTCACCCCCAAACGAATCAGCAGCGGCTTGAGCCCCTTGCGCACCCAGAACAGGAAAGCCGTGGCCAGCACGCCGACGACCAGCGTGAGCGAATGGATGTTGGGTATCTGCGAGATCAGCGCCTGCGCCAACTCGAAGAAGTTGTGTCCCTCCGCCTTCACGCCCATGAGGGTCTTGAGCTGACTGGCAGCGATCAGTAGGCCAGACGCAGAGATAAAGCCTGAGATCACCGGATGGCTGAGGAAATTCGCTAGGAACCCCAGGCGCAACACGCCCATGATCAGCAGCATGGCGCCCGAGATGAATGCCAGCGTGATGGCAATCGCCCAATAGTGTGGAGTGCCCGCCACAGCATGCTCGCCGATCGTTGCAGCCGTCATGAGTGAGACCACCGCCACCGGGCCGACAGCGAGCACTCGGCTGGTGCCAAACACGGCATAAAGCAGAAGCGGCGCCACGCTGGCGTACAGACCAGCCTCTGGCGGCAGACCGGCCAGTGATGCGTAGGCCAAGCTCTGCGGGATCAGCATGATGGTCACGATGAGCGCGGCCACCAGGTCGCTGACCAGGGCTTCGCGGTCGTAAGCTCGACCCCACTTCAGTATCGGCAGCGTAGGCAGCATGCGCATAGGGCGAAAGGGGCGGTCAGCGGGTGCCATCATGTCGGCATGGATGACTGAGCGCGGTGTTCAGCTGGCATTGCTGATGCGGTGCGCCAGAGCATTGAGGTCATAGCCAGCACGTTCGGCAGCGTTCAAGATGCTTGGCAGCGGCAACTTGCCGGCACTGGCCAGAGCCCACAAGGTCGTGGAGCGCATGCCCGAGCGGCAGTAGGCCAGGATGGGCTTGGGCAACTCATCCATCAGTTTCCCAAAGGCAGCGCCCTGTTCGTCGCTCACCTTGCCGGTTTCAGCGGGCAAGAAGCGTGCATGCAGACCCAGCGCCACAGCAGCCTTGGCGATGTCGTCAAAAGCCGTCTGGTCAGCAGCCTCGCCATCGGGTCGGTTGCAGATGATTGACTTGAATCCAGCCTGAGCAAGCCCAGCCAGGTCAGCCACCGAAATTTGCGCCGCAACAGACAGCTCAGGGGTCAAAAATTGGGTTTCCATGAGATTCATCCTTGATGCAGGCATCAACGGTTCATTGCCCGCCGGGCGCGGGGCTGATGGATGAAACGATCGGCTGCCTCAAACAGCACCATGCCGGCAACCATGGCCAGCACAAAAACTGCGGCCTTGGGTTGCCCCGAGAACATGGACACAAAGCCCGGACCCGGACAAAAGCCCGCCAGGCCCCATCCCGCGCCAAACACCATGGACCCGATCACCAGTCGGCGGTCAATGTGGTTGGCTTTGGGCAGGTTCAAGGCACCGCCCAAGAAATTCGTGGTTCGCTTCTTGGCCAGGGCGAAGGCAAAAATGCCAACCAGGATCGCGCCACCCATGACCAGGGCGAGCGAGGGATCCCAGGTGCCAAAGAGATCGAGAAAACCTAACACCTTGCCTGGATCGGACATGCCGGAGAGCAAAAGACCCATGCCAAACAGCAGGCCGGCCATGAATTCAGTGACTTTTTGCATGATCTTTTCCTTTAGAGCAAATGACGCACGACAAACACTGTCGCAAAACCCGCGCCCATGAAGGCGAGGGTCGCCACCAGAGAGCGCGGCGACAGGCGAGAGAGCCCGCAGACACCATGCCCGCTGGTACAGCCCGAGCCGTAACGCGTTCCAAGCCCGACCAGGAGTCCCGCCACCACAATGAGACCGTAGCTTGCGTCGATGCGTGGGGCCTCTAAAAAACCGGCTGGTGCCAACCAGGCAAAAACGGTCGGTGCTGCCGCCATGCCCAAAAAGAAGGCTAGGCGCCAGCCGATGTCGTCCTTTCGGGGAGGCACCAACCCCCCCAGAATGCCGCTGATGCCCAGAATGCGGCCGTTGAACAAAATGAAGATGGCCGAGGCCAGCCCAAGTACAACGCCCCCCAGCAAAGACGCCCAAGGGGTGAAATGAGCCCAATCAATCGCCATTGCATACTCCTTCGGAAGACCCGCAAAATTGTTCGTACAAGACCGCCATCAGCGCCAGTGCTTTGGGGCTGGCTAGCGTGTAATAAATGTTCTTGCCCTCGCGACGGGTGCTCACCAATTCCTCGTCGCGCAGCACAGTGAGCTGTTGTGACAGCGTGGGCTGCACGATGCCAAGTAACTCCTCGAGCTCACCCACCCGCTTTTCGCCCTGGCTCAGCAGACAAAGAATCATGAGGCGATCGGCATTGGCCAGCACTTTCAGCAGCCTGCATGCCTGACCAGCCGCTGTTTGCATCTCAGATAACTCCAGCGCCACTGATTTCATTCCTACCTCCTTGAGAACCTCACATTGAGAGCGTTGATTCATGCACAACCAATAGTTTATTGACATATATATTGTTTGTCAATAAACTATCCAGAGTTTAATTGAAAGGAGTCCCATGACCAACGCCTCGCTAAAGCCGCAAGTGCACGGCATCTTTGATCCTGCAACCTGGACAGTGACCTATGTGGTTCACCATGGAGACCGCTCTGCCGCCGCCATCATTGACTCTGTGCTTGACTTCGATCCCAAATCCGGTCGCACCCGCACCACCTCGGCTGACAAAGTGATTGACTACGTGAAGGCCCATGACCTGAGCGTGGAGTGGATCCTGGAGACCCATGCCCATGCCGACCACCTGAGCGCGGCGCCCTACCTGAAGCAAAAGCTGGGCGGCAAGATCGGCATCGGCGACCAGATCACGCGGGTGCAGAAGGTGTTCAAGGGCATCTTCAACCTGGAGCCCGAATTTCGCCTGGACGGCTCGCAGTTCGATGCGCTGCTCAAGGACGAGGAGGAGTTCCGCATCGGCGACCTGACCGCCCGCGTGATGGCCGTCCCAGGCCACACACCGGCTTGTGTGGCGTATCAGGTGGGCGATGCCGTGTTTGTGGGAGACACCCTGTTCATGCCCGATGTGGGGACGGCCCGCTGTGACTTCCCCGGTGGTGATGCCAAGACGCTGTATGGCTCAGTGCGCAAGCTGCTGAGCCTGCCGCCCCAGACGCGCCTCTTCATGTGTCACGATTACCCGCCAAACGAGCGCCCCATTGCGTTTGAGACCACCGTGGCCGAGCAACGCGCCCAAAACATCCACGTGCATGACGGCATCAGCGAGGCCCAATTCGTCGAGATGAGAACCCGGCGCGATGCCACTTTGGAGATGCCGGTGCTGATCCTGCCGGCGGTACAGATCAACATCCGCGCAGGAGAGTTGCCACCCAAGGAGGACAACGGCACGGCTTACGTGAAGATTCCGATCAACGCGCTGTGAGGTCGGCACATGACGGTGTTGAAAAACCCCTTGCAAATCGACCAGACCCGACACCTCATACCCCCATGACCCTTGAAGCCTGGCGCTGACGCCCACGGCGTGGCAATGGGCATGCACCTGCGTGACAATCTGAGTGACCGTATCATGGTCTGATCTGTCATCTTCAGATCCGAATTGCCCATGAAAACCTCTCCCCCCGCCCACCACCTGGACATCCGCAAGGCGCTGGGCAACTTTGGCACCGGGGTCACGGTGGTCACCACCCTGGCCAGCGATGGCCGCAAGGTGGGGGTGACGGCCAACTCCTTCAACTCGGTTTCCCTGGAGCCCTTCATCGTGCTCTGGAGCCTGCTCAAGACCTCCCCCAGCCTCGCCGCTTTTGATCACTGCGGCCGTTTTGTGGTGAATGTGCTGGCGGTGGATCAGGTGGAGGTCTCGCGTCGCTTTGCCAGTTCCATCAGCAACAAGTTCGAGGGCATTGAACACCTGGGCGGCCTGCAGGGCTTGCCCGTCATCCAGGACTGCGCCTCCACCTTTGAATGCGTGACCACCCAGCGGCTGGATGTGGGAGACCACATCCTGTTTTTGGGCGAGGTGGTTCAGTTCCAGTCACAAACCAAGCCCACCCTGATCTTTTGCCAGGGGCAGTATGCGCAAAGCATGCCCCTGGACCTCTCCACGGTTTAACCCCTGTTCGCTTTACCCCTCACCGTTTCACTCCCGAACTCTGACTCATGGACTACAGCCTTTTCATGATGCCCCTGCACCCGCCTGGGCGCAATGTCACCGAATCCCTTCAGGAAGATCGCCAGGCCATTGTGCTGGGCGACCGCCTGGGCTTCAAGGAAGCCTATGTGGGCGAGCACGCCACCGATGCCGCCGAAACCGTGACCTCCAGCCTGGTGTTCCTGGCGACCATGGCCGATCAAACCCAGCACATCAAACTGGGCACAGGCACGCTCAACCTGCCCAACTCGCACCCCGTGGCGATTGCCTCGCATGTGGCCATGCTGGACCACTTGCTCAAGGGTCGCTTCATCATGGGCATCAGCCCGGGCGGCCTGATGAGCGATGCGGAGGTGTTTGGCAGCTTTGGCAAGGACCGCAACGCCATGTTTGTGGAGTGCATCAACACGGTCCTGAAAATCTGGGCATCTGACCCGCCCTACGACATCGAGGGTGAGTTCTGGAAAGTCTCGGTCGCCCAGACCATGATTCCTGAAATCGGCCAGGGCTTCATCATGAAGCCCTACCAGCAACCCCATCCGCCCATCGTGGGCACCGCTGTGGCGCCGTTCTCCAAGGGCGTGACTGAAATGGCCAAACGGGGATGGGGAGCCATCTCGGCCAACTTCCTCATGCCCGAGTGGGTCAAAACCCATTGGGACAGCCATGTGCAAGGCCGCACGGCCGTGGGCGCAGTGCCCCACCCGTCTGAATGGCGGGTGGCCAAAAGCATTTTTGTGGCCGACGATGAGGCCACGGCACGCCGCTATGCGCTCGAAGCTGGTGGCCCCTATCACTTCTATTTCAAGCAACTGTCCTACAAGCTCATCAAAGGCGGTGGGCGCAGCAACCTCTTCAAGACCGACCCCAGCATGCCCGATGAGATGCTCACCCCCGACTACATCACGCAGCGCCTGGTGATTGCCGGCACCGTCAACTCGGTGGTGGATCAGATCCTGGCGTTTCGCGATCAGATCGGTGACTTTGGCAATCTGGTCTATGCCTGTCACGACTGGATGGACCCGGCCTTGGCCAAGCGATCCATGGAGTTGTTCGCCAACGAGGTCATGCCCCGGGTGAATCAGGCCTTGCGCTGAGCACCTCCAACCCAAGCGAACGGATCACGATGAGGACGGACCCCACTGCCCAGGCTCACCGCGTGTCCAGGCGGCATCTGTTGCAGGCCGCAGGGCTTGTGGCGGGCAGCCTCCACGCGCCGTGGCTCTTGGCGGCATCAGCAGCTGGCGCTCCATCGTGGCAGTTGGGACAACGCATCGAGTTACCGCCCTTGCCCCTGTTGGGCGGCAGCGTGCAGACTTTTGCCAAGCCCACCCAAGACGTGGTCATCGTTGAGTTCTGGCACACCCAATGCCCGTTTTGCGCCCGACAAAATCCGGTACTCAATGCCTTTTACAAACAGCACCGCAGCAAAGGTTTGCAGGTGTATGCAGTTCATATTGACAACAAAGACCCTCAAGCGGTGCAGCGCTACGTGGACGCACACGGGTATGTGTTCACCGTGGGCCTGGCCAATGCGCCTTGGCAAGCCCTGTTCAAACAACGCAAGGGGCTGCCCCAACTTTTCCTGATGGATCGAAAGGGCATTCTCAAACGAATTGAACTCGGCGAGATGTTTGCCGATGATCTCGAAGAATTTTCTCAACTCCTCTAAAGGATCCCGTGGACTTTTTATTCGACCCCAACATCTGGATCGCCTTTTTCATGCTCGCTGCCCTGGAAATCGTTCTGGGCATCGACAACATCATCTTCATCTCTATCCTGGTGGGGCGCTTGCCTGAACACCAGCGCGACTTGGCGCGCCGCCTGGGTTTGGGTTTTGCCCTGGTGACCCGCTTGCTGTTGCTGGCCTCCTTGAGCTGGATCATGAGCATGCGCGCCGACTTGTTCACCGTCATGGGCCAAGGCATCAGCGGCCGCGATTTGGTGCTCTTCCTTGGTGGCCTCTTCCTGCTCTACAAGGCAGCGCACGAAATCTTCATCGAAGTCGAGGCGCCTGATGAAGCTCAGGTTCAGGCCTCAGGTGGCGACGCCACTTCGGCCACCAAGTCCGCCTTCACATCCATCATCGTTCAGATCGGCGTGATCGACATTGTGTTTTCACTGGACTCCATCATCACCGCCGTGGGCATGGTGGACGAACTCGGTGTCATGGTGGCTGCCGTGATTGCTGCGGTGCTGGTCATGCTGGTGGCTGCCAAACCCATTGGCGACTTTGTGGACCGTCACCCCTCGGTCAAGGTGCTGGCCTTGGCCTTCCTGGTCATGGTGGGCATGGCCCTGGTGGCCGAGGCCTTTGAGGTTCACATCCCCAAGGGTTATCTCTATGCCGCCATGGCGTTTTCCCTGGGTGTGGAGACCCTCAACATCCGCGCCCGCAACAAGCGCCTGGCTCAAAAGGCGGGCTAAGCGGGCGGTCTTTCTTCGGGATCACGGGCTGTCATGCCCGTGATATTCCGTATGGCAGCGGGGGTCATCCAATGACACACTGAAGGGGTCACAGAAGAAAGCCTCACATGCAGTCCACCCGCCAGGCCACCCGAGCCTACATGCCCTACCCCGATGCGCCCGTGGCGCATGTCCCGCAAGGGCCTTTGTCGGGTCTCACGTTTGCTGTCAAAGACCTCATGGATGTGGCGGGCTATCCGACCAGCAATGGGCAACCCCTGATGTTGGCCCGCTCGGGCATCAAGACGCGTCACGCCGATGTGGTTCAACGGCTGCTCGACGCGGGTGCTGCCTTTGCGGGCAAGACCATCACCGACGAGCTGGCCTTTTCCATGAACGGGCGCAACGCCCATTTCGGCGCGCCCATCAATGGGGCTGCCCCCGATCGCATCACCGGCGGTTCGTCGTGTGGCTCGGCTTCGGCTGTGTCGCATGGCCTGGTGGACGTGGCCCTGGGCACCGACACCGGGGGCTCCATCCGCGCGCCGGCCAACCACTGCGGCTTGTGGGGCTTGCGCCCTACGCACGGGCGCATCTCCTTGCAGGGCGCATGGGACCTGGCCCCCAGCTTTGACACCCTGGGCTGGTTCACCCGCGACGTGACCACCTTTGCCCGAGTGGCCGATGTGCTCCTCGGACCCGACACCGTGACCCTGCCCGCCCAGCTCAAATGGGTCAAACCCCGGGCCTGCTGGGACTTGCTGGATGCCACGGCCGTGGCAAGCCTCGCACCCGTGTTTGAGCGCATCGAGCGGGTCATGGGGCCGCTTCACAACACAACCGATTGCGCCATGGATTTCGATGCCCTCTATTGGGCGTTTCGCTACATCCAGGGTCAGGAGGCCTGGCAGGTCGATGGGGAATTCATCGACCAATACCACCCGCCCCTGGGAACCGACATCGCGCAACGTTTTGACTGGTCGCGCACGGTCACCGCGCAACAAGCCGATGACTCGCGCAAGCTTCGTCAGGCCTTCACCGCCCAGTTGCGCAACTGGCTGGGTCATGACACGGTGTGGGTCATGCCCACCATGCCCGACATCGCGCCTCGCATCGATGAGCCGGCCCAAGCCCTGGAGGGCTATCGCAACAATGCCATCCGGCTCTTGTGCCTCTCGGGCCTGAGTGGCTTTCCGCAATTGCACCTGCCTCTGGCCCAGCGGCTGGGTGCGCCCTTTGGCTTGTCGCTGCTTGGCCCACCCGGCAGCGACCGCCGCCTCATTCAACTGGCTCAGGACCTGATGGCCAAGGCCTGAGGGTTTCAACAAGGACCATCCATGTTCTACGGTCAAATCGAAGGCAGTGGCTTTGAGATCGTCGAGCCCGAATTTGCGTCTTGCTTTGTGGGGCATGCGCGACTCGACCGCCTGTGGACCGGATGCCGCTGGGCAGAGGGACCAGCCTGGTTTGCAGCGGGTCGCTACCTGATCTGGAGCGACTTGCCCAACGACAGGTTGCTGCGCTGGGATGAGACCGACGGCTCAGTCTCGGTCTTTCGCCATCCCAGCGGCTATGCCAACGGCAACACGGTGGACCACCAGGGTCGCCTGCTCACCTGTGAGCACCAGACCCGAGCCATCACCCGCACCGAGCACGATGGCCGCATCACCGTGCTGGCCGATCGCCATGAGGGCAAGCGCCTGAATTCACCCAATGACCTGGTGGTGCACAGCGACGGCGCCATCTGGTTCACCGACCCCGACTACGGCATCATGGCCGACTACGAGGGCGCCCGCGCGCCAAGCGAGCAATCGGGTTGCCATGTGTATCGACTCGATCCCCAATCGGGCAAGGTGCATTGCGTGGCCAATGACTTTCATCATCCCAATGGCCTGGCCTTCTCCCCCGATGAGCGGTTTTTGTACATCGCCGACAGCGGCTTTACCGAAGATCCCCAGGCGCCACGCCACATTCGCCGCTTCACGGTGAACAAAGACGCCAAGGGGCTCAGCGGTGGCGAGGTGCTCATGACCTGCCCGGCGGGCTTCTTTGACGGCTTTAGGGTGGACGAGGCTGGCCGCTTGTGGACCTCATCCGCCCAGGGCATCTTGTGCTTTGATTCCCAGGGTCGGCTATTGGGCCGCATCCGTGTGCCCGAGATGGTGTCCAACCTGTGCTTTGGTGGCCTCAACCGCAACCGCCTGTTCATTTGCGGCACCACCTCGCTCTATGCCATGTACCTCAAGATCAATGGCTGACTTTCTCGCAACCCTTTCAGGAGCAAATCCATGAACGTGGCTCAACTGCATCAACGCCCGCCCCAACATGTGCCCACTTCCCGCAGCGCGCCACCGCGCCTGACGCACGCACAAGCTGTCGAAGCGGCCAAGGCCATCAGCCCGCGTTTGGCCCAACGGGCTGCAGCGGCTGAATCGCTGCGCCGCATCCCCGAGGAGACCCTCAACGAGTTGCATGCCAGCGGCCTCATGCGCCTCATGCAACCCAAGGCCTTTGGGGGATCCGAGCTGGGATTGTGTGCCCTCATGGATGTGGTGCTGGAGCTCGCGCGCGGCTGCGCCTCCACCGCCTGGGTGTATTCCAACCTGGCCTCACATGCCTGGAACCTGGGGCAGCTCGAAGCCCAAGCCCAGCATGACATCTGGGACCAAGACCCCGATGCCCTGGGCGCCACTGGCCTGGCCTTTCCCTGCGGCAAAGCCACCCCTGTGGCGGGTGGCTATCGACTGAGTGGCAAATGGCCGTTTGGCAGCGGGGTGGACGCCTGCACCTGGATGTTTGTGGGTGCCATGACCGAGCGCCCCGGTGGCGCACCCGAGCGACGTTTTTTCGTGGTCAAGGCACCCGACTTCAAACCCATGGACAACTGGGATGCCTATGGCCTGACCGCCACCGGCAGCCACGATGTGGTGATGGACGGGGTGTTCGTGCCTGAGCACCGCAGCGTCTCGGCTGAGGTGTTTGCGGCGGGACAAAACCTGCCCGGTGCACGCCTCTACCCCAACCCGCTGTTCCAGATGCCCACCTTTGCCGCCTTTGCCTATGTGTTGTCGTCCATTCCCCTGGGGACGGCCAAAGCAGCGGTGGACTCCTTCACCGACGGCATGCGCCACCGTGCCAGCACCTACACCGGCGCTCGCGTGGCCGAGCTCGGACCGGTTCAGTCGCGCATCGCCGAAGCCTCGGCTTGCGTGGAATTTGCCGAGGCGGTGTTGCGCCGGGACTGGACTGCGCTCGAAGAAGGCGTGATGCGGGGCGAATTCCCAAGCCTGGAAACCAAGCTGCGCTGGAAACGCAATGCGGCCTATGCCACAACCCTGTGCGTCAAGGCCATCGACACGCTCATGCCCGCCGCGGGCGCCTCAGGCCTGATGTCGCACTTGCCCTTGCAGCGTCAATTCCGCGATGTGCATGCGGCCAGCGCCCACATTGCCCTGACCTGGGATGTGCACGCCGCCGCTTATGGCCAGAGTGCCCTGGGCTTGCAACCCCAGGGTGGTTTGTTGCTCTGAAGCGAGCCTCAAACCCCAACCCATGTGCCATAGGCCAGGGTGGCCAGCATGCCTGCAGCCAATGGCCACAGCAAACTGGCTTGGGGTCTAAGCCACATGAATGCCACCCCCAGCGCAGCGATGAGCATGCGCAAGGCCAAGGGCATGGTCTGGAGCAAGCCCACGGGAAAAACCAGCAAACGCATGGTGAGCGCGGCCACCATGGCGTAGGTGACGCAAGACACCCAGCGGAAAAACAGCCCATCGGCATCGATGCGGCCCGATAAAAACACGCCCAGGCCACGGCAGACGTACGTGCCCACCGCAGCGGCCAACAAGCCATGAGTCCAGTTCAGCTCCATGTCAATCATGGCTCAGACCGCTTGGCGCTTGAGGCCCGCTTGGCCACATGCTCACTGATCACAAAAGCCAGCGTCCCGCCCACCAAGCCAGTGAGCAGCAAACTGCTGCCCTCATCCCACAGGTAAAACAATGGCCCCAGCAACAAACCCAGCACCACGGCCAATCGGTTGGAGGTGGGCTTGGCAGCGGCAAATGACAACATGAAAAACAAGGGGTTGAGCATGACCAGGGCCAAGGTCACCGCCGTGGGCACATGCGTGGCCATGGCATGACCCAGCCACGTAGCGGGCACCGACAAAAACCAGCAAGGCAAGGCAAAGCCCAGAAAGAAAGGCAACCTCGATCCAGGCGGCATGCGATCAAAGCGGTTCATGCAAATGGCCCAACTGGTCATGGCCATGAGGTGGACATGGGCATAGAGCCTGGGGGTTTTGTCAGCGCGGTCCAGGCGGGGCAGCAACGTCACAGCCATGGTGACAAATCGCGAAGAACTCAGGCTGACGGCCAGGCCCGTGGTGATCCAGGATGCGCCAGAGAGCATCATCTCCATGAGCAGGATTTGTCCGGGCAAGGCAAAGATCAGCAACGTGGTGAGCACCATCCAGCCCACCGACAGGTCATGGGTGCGCCCCACCGCCCCAAAGCCCACCATGCTCGCGCACAAGACCCACACGGGAGCACGCAAGGCGTCCTTGAAACCCTGAAGAAATGCAGCGGAACGTGGGGCGGGTGTGCTCATGCGGATATGTCCAGCCTACGAGGCTAGCACGCAGCTTGGCCGCATCCAGCGGGGGGTGACGCGAAGGTTCCCTAGAATGGCGGTTTTCCAGACTTGGGTCTGGAGGCTTGACCTGAAGTCCTGATGAAAATTGTTGTCGTCATGAATCCCAAAGGGGGGGTTGGTAAATCCACCTTGTCCACCCAGATTGCTGGCTATTACGCCAACCAAGGGCATGGCGTCATCCTTGGGGATGCCGATGTCCAGGAATCGGCCAAGAACTGGCTGCGGGTGAGGCCTGCCACCGTGGCGCGCATCCAGACCTGGGATTTGCCAGCCGACTTGGCCATTTCTGCCACTGCGCCCCAAGGTGTGTCGCATGTGGTGATTGATACCGCTGGCAGCGTTCATGGCTGGCGCATGGAGCGGCTCATCGAGCGTGCCCACAAGATCGTGATTCCAGTTCAACCCAGCACCTTTGACATGCAAGCCACACGGGCTTTTTTCATTCAATTGCGCGAGCACTTTGGCCGCAATGACCACATGCTGGGCGCGGTTGGCATGCGGGTGGTGCCCCGAACAATTTCAGCGCGTCACCTCGAAGCCTTCATGACAGAGCTGCACATCCCTGTTCGGGGCATGCTCAGAGACACCCAGAACTACGTTCAGTTTGCCGCCCACGGTTTGAGTTTTTTTGATGTGACCGCTGCTCGCTACGCACAGGACTTGGACCAATGGAAACCCATTTGCCACTGGCTGGATCACTGAACCCCGCCCATTGGGTGATGCGCCAAATCCGGGGCATCACCGGCCATGAAGGGGGTGACCTCACCGCCTTTGAATCCCCACAGGGCGACCCCGGCTGGCACGGACCGCAGTCCATGGTCTGGCAGGTGCATGCTCACTTTGTATCCATGATGGTGGGCGGCATTGGCTCCCTGTTCTTGCAGGCCTTGCACCCGCGTGCCTTGGCTGCCGTGTGGGACCACTCCAACTTCCGCGACAACCTCACAGGTCGGCTGGGGCGCACCGCTTATTTCATTGCTGCCACCACTTACGGGCCTTCAAGCCTTGCGCAGCAGGTGGTGGACAGGGTCAATCACATCCATGCCCACATTCGGGGGCACATGCCCGATGGTTCACCCTACACCGCCAATGAACCCGAACTGATCGAGTGGGTGCACCTGGGCGAAGTGCATTGTTTTTTGCAAGCCTATCAACGCCTGAGCACCACGCCACTGGGGCCTGTCCAAATCAATCAGTACTTGCGTGAAACCGCCCGCGTGGGCATGGCCTTAGGCGCTCGAAGCCTGCCCACCACGCAAGCGGCCTTGATGCAAGGCCTGGAGGACCGTCGCGGGGAATTGCTCGTCAACGAGCGAACGCGTCAAACCCATGCCTGGATTCGCTCACTGCCCGATCAAAGCCCGCAGCCCGTGCTCATGCGCGCCTTGCTGGACGAGGCCTTGCAGACCTTGCCGGGATGGGCTCAAGCCATGATGGAGATGCCTGTGCAAGCCACGCGGATGAACCCGCTCAAGCAACAGGGATTGAAGTGGTTGGGGAACTGGATTCAACCCACCCTGGAGACCCATGGGGTGGTGGGCGTGGCACGTCGCCGCATGGGGGCGACGGCCTGAACGCCAACGATCAAGCCACGCGGCTCATCGGCAAGTCGTAGGTGGGCAACTGGAAGACCGAGTTGGGCACCTTGGGCAAAGCCATGGAGGGCATGGGCTTGAGTTTGAAGCGCCCTTGCAATACGGGCACTTTGTTTTTCTGGGGCAGTTCCAACTTGGCCCAGTCACCCAGCTTTTGTTCCATCAGGTAACTTTTGGCCAGGCCGTAGAGGCCTTCAAAGCAGGCGTTGAGGATCTTGGGGTTGTTGTCCTGGCCTTCATCGCTGTGTGCCTCAGATTCGAACAGGGACACCACATCCCAGATGCTCAATTCGGCAGGATCTGCATCGATTTGATAACCACCGCCGGGACCACGGTAGCTACGGATGATGCCGTTGGCCTTGAGGACCTTGAGGATGCTTTCCAGGTAGGAAACCGACAGACCTAGCAGGTCTGCAATGTCTTGGGTGCTCACCGTCATGCCTTGCTGTTGGCTTGCAATGACCACAGTGGCATCCACCGCGCTGAATGTTCTTTTAGAAAACATGAAGACCTCCAAGCAAATGTTTATCTTGGACAAATATTAACAAACTTTGTCAGGTCTAAGGAATTTTAATTTAAAAATCAGTCATTTGTATTCAATTATTAATTTTTTACATGGACAAATTAAAGGCCCTTTAACGCACCCTCAGCCAGACCGCGCGGAGGAAAGACAACCAGATTGAGAGGGCAGCCAGAGCGAGAACGGCCTGTCCCGGCTCGTTGTCCAGGACGCGATCGGCCAAAGCCAGGCTGGTGCCACCCAGCAGCGCCCAGGCCAGCCAAATCGCCCATTCGGGTGGACGAACGTCCATTTTGTACAACACCGTGGCCGCCACCACAGCCGACAGCAAACCCACCCCTGCCCCGGCAAGGACGTCGGTCGGCCAATGCGCGCCCACAGCCAGGCGCGACAGCAACACCCCCAGGGCAAGACTCAGCAGGCCCAGCTGCACGGGCCTGCGCCAGGCATGGGGCACAGGCAGGTGCAGCGCCACCATCATGGCCACCGCCACCGCCGTGATCGCGTGACCGGAGGGAAAGCTGCGGCCATTGAGCACCAGACCCACCACATTCAACTGGTCCAGCGCCATCACATCGGGCGGACGCGGCCAATCCAGGCCTCGCTTGAGCACAAAGGACACCGCGCCGCCCACTGGAACCGCTGCCAGCCAGGCCAGGTACATGCGGGGGTGGCGGCACAACACCGGTGCGAGCAAGGCAAACACCACACTGGTGTCGCCCAGCTGCGTGAGGCAAGCCCACAGCTCGGGGGCTTGGCGACCCCAACTGTTGACCCACATGAAACCGGGCTCAGGCACGCCCCACCATTGCTTGAGGGCCAAGCCCAGAAAAAACAGGATGAGGCCTGACCAGGCCACGGTCACCAATTGCTGGCGTGTTGCCATCAGGACAGGTTGGATGCTCATGAGCCTTGCCAGTTCTCGCAGCGGTAAAAGTGAAAGTGTGACAGCGTTCGCCCCCAGCGAACCACATCGAGTCGATCCAGCGGCCGGCAGGTGGCGAAACGGCCAGGACCTTGCGGCGGCTCATGGGTGAGCTGGGACCAGTCCACCCACAACACCGAGTCCCCAGGGGCAAAACGGCCAAACCAGATGTTGAATTGGTCACCATGGTCGTCCACCACCCGAACCGACCAGGGCCTGGCATACCAGGCCAGGCGACTGGCCAAGGACCAGTTGGTGACCGCCAAGCCAGGCAATTGCTGGGCTTTGGCCAGATCAGCCGCATGCAGCGCGGCCGCTTGCCAGCCATGCAGGTCGGCCACGGGGTTCATGGCGTCCATGCCCTCGCGCACGCCTGCTGCGCGCGCGGTGGACGCTTGGGTTTGTGCAGGCATGCCACCCCAGGACATGACCGCAGCCAGCACCAGCATCAGCAGCACCTGAGCCACCAGACCCCAACCCCAGGCTGCTCGCATGCGCGTGTGCGAGGCATGGGCACCGCGCGCCCACACCGCACTCACCCAAGGCAACAAGGCCACACCAGCTGACACCGCCCAATGGGGCAAGGCACTGCCCCGCCCACTGGCATTGAGCAAGACCAGCAGCAGCGGCAAGGCGAAGAGTCCGCAAAGCCGCTCTGGGCTCAGCCCCCCCACCCTGGCGGGCGCATCGGTTGAGCGCGATGCACCCTGGGCAGCAGGGGTGGACGACGGCATGGCCCATTTCATGAGCGGCCACATGAAGCCAAAGCCCAGCCACAAGACCAGCCCATAGCGCAAAGCCATCCAGGCATGCCATTGCTCTGCGCCTTTGGCATGGGCGAGTTGATACCGAAAGGAAGCCCAGTCGTTGAAGGCATTCCAGATGAACACCACCGACACCAGCATGGCCGCCGTGATCAGGGCCAAGCCCCAGCCCTTGTTGCGCCACAAGGACCAACCCAAGGCCAGCTGCAAGCTGAGCATCACGCTCAACGCGAGCAAGACCGCGGTGTATTTGGACAGGCCCGCCAACCCCAAGCCCAACCCCAAGGCCAGCCACAAGCCCCAGTTCGAGGTCTGCGAGCCCTGGGCCAAAGCCAATCGCCAAACCAGATGCATCAAGGCCAGGGTCAAGGGCATGAGCAAGGCATCGGGCACCATGGCCAAACCCATCAGGTGGGGCAAGACACTGCCCAGCCACAGCCAGGCATCGACCCGCAAGCCCCACCAGCGGCAGGACTTGACCCAGGGAAAGACCATGTCATTGAACGACAGCAAGAGGCTGCCCGTGATCCACCACAGCGCCAGCGGCCACCAACGCAATGCGAGGTCTGAATCGCTCACCCACAGCACCAGGGACTGCATCCAGCCCACCAGGGGCGGATGGTCGTAGTAACTCCAGGCCAGGTGTTGGCCGTACAAGGCATAGTGCGCCTCGTCCGGCGAAAGCCCCATGCTCGTGGCCCAGATCACATGCAGCAAGGCTGCCAGACCCAAAGCCCAGCGGGTGCTGCGCTCGGCCAAGGGCGCACGCCAAGCCAGGTCAAGCGCCCTCATGCGCTCAGGCCTTGCGCCGCTGGGGCCAGACCAGGATGGCTGTTGCCCCGTAATTCCACATCAGCCCCACCAGGATGCCCGCCAGGCCTGACCACAGCCAGTATTCGCCGCCGCCATGCATCCACGAGGCCACCCCCACATTGGCCACCGCGCCCAGGGCACAGGCCGCCATGAATTTGGCCAGCCCCCACCACCACTGCCAGCCCTTGAGCTGCTTGTCGCGATAGGTCAGCACGTTGTTGAGGAAGAAATTGAACACCATGGCCACCAGCACCGCCAGGGTTTGAGCCTGGGCAAATTCGCGCCCCCCCACGTTGAGCGCGAGGAAGAGGACCATGAGGTGCACCAGCACGCCCAAGCCCCCGACCGCCCCAAAAGAAATCAGGGAGGTGGGGATGTAGCGCCCCAGGGTTTTGTCGGCCAGCATCAAGAGGTAATCCCAGGCCACGCGCGCGTCGAGCTTGCTCTCGCCCGCATGGCGAAGGCCAAAGGTATAGGGCACTTCGGTGAAGTTCAGCTTGCGGGGTGAGGACGCCACGATGTCGAGCAAGATCTTGAAGCCCATGCTGGAGAGGTGGTGAACAGCGCCGTGGAATGCGTCCCGGCGGATCATGAAAAAGCCACTCATGGGGTCGCGCAGACTCACTTTGAGCAGTCGCTGGCTGAGTGCAGTGGCAAAGCGGCTGGTGAACTGGCGGGACTCATCCCACTCGCCAACACCACCCCCTTCCATGTAGCGCGTGCCCACCACGAGGTCGCAGCCGGGCTCACGCAAGGCCTGCAACATCTGGGGCAGGATGCGCTCATCGTGCTGCAAGTCGGCATCCATCACAGCCAGAAACGGCGCGGCGGTGGACATCATGCCTTCGATGCAAGCCGAGGACAGGCCCCGGCGCTGAATGCGGTGCACCACGCGCACGCGTGGATTCACGCGAGCCAGCTCACGCACATGATCAGCCGTGCCATCCGGTGAATCGTCGTCCACAAAAATCACTTCCCAGGCCAGGCCTTGCAAGACCTCACTGAGCCGGCGAACCAACTCGTCGACGTTGGCGCGCTCGTTGAAGGTGGGCACCACCACCGCCAGCTCAAGGGCTTGGGAGGCATCCACGGCAGTGGGGGACAAAGGGTTCATGCGGCAAGACTCGAGGTGGGATGACGAAGACAGCGTGGTGTGACTGAGGCGGGCTCAAGAGAAGCCCTGTGCGTCAAGGGCGTGTGAATTCTATCGGGGGGGGGCGATGACCCCAAAGCGAAGTAGACCCGCCCACACCCGTCAGGGCTTGAGCCACCAGAACTGCACGTCCACAGGCGCATCCGGAATGCGGCGAATGATCACGTGCTGGGCATGCTGAGCCTGGGGAAAGCGCTGGAGCACGGTGGCCTCGGGCATGCGGGTGATGAGCAAGACCTGCTGCGATGGCGTGCCAGATCGAATGGGGAAACGCTGTTCGAAATGGTTGTCGGGCGCATCCGCCAGTTGCCAGCCCAGGGCTTGACCTGCTGGCAGATTGAGGGTGGCTTGCACCTGCGCGACGATGCCACGGTCTTCGGATGCGATGCGCCAATCGGCCCTTTGCACATCCGAGGCCTGGGTCCACCAGGCGTTGATCACTGCGCGGTTGAGATCAGGCCAGCTGCGCAAGGTCCAAAACGGATCGCTGAAGACCGAGGGTCGAATGTTCAGGGGCTTGGCATACAAGTCATAGCCATAGAGCGCCGCCATGAAGAGCACATGCAAGGCCAGCGCCAGCTGAAACCATCTCACGTGACGCCCCTGCACCATCCACCAGGCGGCACCCAGCAGCACGCTGATGAGCGCGGGGGCAGCCCAATTGGCGTGAGCGCGGGTGAACAAGGCCTGGATGCTGATGACCAAGAGCATGGGCCAGGCGGCATGCACGACCCACAAGGCCGCATGAGCGTTGCCCGCCGCGTCGGACCGCCAGGGCTTGGACTTGAGCCACAGCCCACAGACCACCAGCGCCACCAAACCTGTGACTGCCCACTGCGCCAGCCAGAACTCCAGCAGACTCATCCAGCGCAGACCATAGCCAATGCCACCGCCTGAGATTTGTGCAGTGTGGTGCAAGGTGGGCGCACCCTGGGTGAAGTTCCACCACAGGTTGGGCGCAAAGACCAGGCTGGCCACAACCCCACCCGCATACAACCAGGGGCTGCGCCAGTGCCAACGCCACGCGGGGTGCAGCAAGGCTGCCACCACGCCCACACCAAACAGCACCATGGAATATTTGGAGAGCAGGCCAAGACCCACCCACAGTCCGGTCCAGATCCAATGGGCGCTGCGGCCTTGCAAGGCCTGCCAGGCCGAACGCATGGCCAGCAGCCAAAACAGCATGAGCATGCTGTCGGTGGTGGCGATGAGGCCATAAAAACTCACCAGCGGCGTGGTCATCCACAACACCGTGCTGACCCACGCCTGCAGGCTGCTGCCGCCCAGGTCCAGCACCAGGCGAAACAGCGTGACACCGCAGAGGAAGAACGCCAAGGCTGGCACCACCCTCACCGCTTCCAGCGTGGGTCCAAACAGTTCTCGGCACAGGCCAATGGCCCAGGCAATCATGGGGGGTTTGGTCCAGTAGCCCCAATCGGGCGTGAGGCTCCAGGCGGTGTAGTAAGCCTCGTCTTCAGACAAAGGCAACTGGCTGCCCACTTGCCAGCGCATGAGCGAGAGCGCCGCGAGCATGACCACCAAGGCCACGACTTCGCGCCGGTCCAGGCGCGTGGCGTCTTGCCCAGCGTTCATGCCTGGCCTTGCTGCCAGCCCTGGTCATCGGGCATGGCCAGGGCTTGCTCGCTCAAGCGGGTGCGATAGGGACGGGAGTGGCCTGACTCGAAAAAGATGCGGGTGAGCACCTCGGCCACCACACCGGTGGTGACCAGTTGCACACCCGCAATGACCAGGAAAAAACCCACCAGCAGCAAGGGGCGACCCCCGATGTTTTCGCCCAGGAAGAATTTCAGACCCAGGAGGTAGGCCAGCACCGCGCCGCCCAAGGCACCGATGAACAAGCCCATGCCACCAAAAAAATGTCCAGGCCGCGCGCGAAAGCGCATGTAGTAGTACACGAAGAGCAAATCCAGCACCACCCTGAGCGTGCGCGAGATGCCGTATTTGGATTGCCCGTGGATGCGGGCATGGTGCTCCACCACCTCTTGCGCCATGCGCGAAGGGGAAGTGACCGTGGCCAACCAGGCGGGAATGAACCGGTGCATCTCGCCGTAGAGGCGCACCTGCCGCAGACAGTCCGCCCTGAAGACCTTGAGGCTGCATCCATAGTCCTTGAAGTTCACGCCAGTGGCACGCGCAATGAGCCGATTGGCGATCCAGGAGGGCAACTTGCGCAGCAGCCAGCCGTCTTGGCGGTTTTTGCGCCAGCCGGCCACCAGGTCCAGGTCCTCGTTGAGCAAGCGAGCCACCATGCGGGGGATGTCAATCGGGTCGTTTTGCAAATCGCCATCCAGCGTGGCGATGACCGAGCCCCTGGCTGCATCAATGCCCGCTTGCATGGCGGCGGTCTGCTTGAAATTCGTGGCCAGCTCCAGCACCCGCACATGGCGACCCCATTGGCGCTGGGCAGCCTGCAAGGCCTGGGGCGTGCCATCACGGCTACCGTCATCGACCAGGATGATTTCCCAGGGGTGGGGATAAGACCCCAAGACCTCATGCACCCGCTGCAGCAGCGGCGCGACGTTGTCCTGTTCGTTGTAGAGGGGCACGACCAGCGACAAGCGGTGCGCAGGGCAAGGCGGGTGGGCGGGCGAACCTGTGGGCACAACAGTGGCTTGGGGGGTGAGTGAGGCGTTGGGCTGGGTCATGACAGACGCATTGGATCTCAGGAGGCGCTGGAATCGTTTCGCAGCGAAGACCGCACTGTAACCAATCCGGCCAACGCGCCCGCGAGCGTGGCGTTGAGTAACACCCAGGCGTGCATCACCAAGGCCAATTGCAATCCCAGCGTCCAGTCCAAGCCCTCAAAGCGCATGGCGGTGGCCGCCCCGGCCTCGTAAGTGCCCAGACCTGCCCAGCCTTGCAAAGGCAAAAACACCGCCCACTCGGCCCCAACCGCACCCAGCCAGGCGGTGGTCCAGTTGCCGTCCAAGAGCCAAGACAACAAGACGCATTGCACGGCCAGCTTGAGCATCCAGTTGAGCAAGGTCAGCCCCCAGATGCGCAGCGAGTGGCGGTGTTCGCTCAGCAAGGCTTGCCGCCAGGCCACCCAGCGCGGCGCCGATGTGGCCGACGCAGCCAGCCCTTGGCTTTTGGCCTGAGCCCACCGCAGCACATGCGGCAACGCCCAGACCCCGATCAACACGCCTGCGCCCCAGACCCAGCGCTGCGTGGACGACCAGCCCGGCCAAAACAGCAAGGACAGGCCCACCAGCACCACAGCATCCTGAAAGCGCAGCCAAAAAAGGCTGCTGAGTGAATCGCTCAAAGGGACTTGCGCCTCCCGCTTGAGCATCACCGGGAAGGCAGCCTCCCCCGCCCGAAAGGGCAACCAATTCACCAGGGTGTTGTGAATGAGACTGATGCGCAGCCAAGCCCCCAGGGACAAGGCCACCCGGCCTTCAAACTCCTGTTGAAGCCGCCATGCGCGAATGCCGTAGGTCGCCCACAAACCCAGGCTGAGCACCAGCCACTGCCCTGCCCCCAGCCGCGCGCCCGATTGCCACAGCGTGGACCAGTCCAGGTGCCACACGCACCAGCCCACAAAGGCCAGGCTGATGAGGACCATGGCCACCATGCGCCAAAGGGGTTTGTGTGCTGTCTTGGTGGGCGCGTTCAAGCTGCATTCCTATAATTCGTTGATGAGAACCGTCATCTCACTTGCCTTGTTTGCCCTGAGCCTGCTGGTGTTTGCCATCTGGCCGGGCCTGGATTTGACGGTGTCGAACTGGTTTTATGACCCCACCCTGGGTTTTCATCTCAAGAAAGATGCTTGGGCAGTGCGTCTTTATGACGTGTTTGGCCAAATTCACTGGGTCATTCTCGGTGGTTTGTTGACGATTCTATTTTTCCCCCAATGGTTGATGACGGCCTTGCGCGGTCCCTTGCGCAATCGGGCGGCTTATCTGCTCATCGCCATGCTCCTCGGTCCTGGGTTGGCGGTCAACTCCGGCTTCAAGGAACACTGGGGGCGAGCCAGGCCACATCAGGTTCAAGAGTTTGGTGGTCCCCAGACCTACTCGCCGGCCTTGCAACCCGCACAAGCCTGTGAAGGCAATTGCTCGTTTGTGAGCGGCCATGCGGCCATGGGATTTTTCGTCGTCTCGGTGTACTTCATCACACGCCGCCGCCGCTGGCTGGTGGCGGGCGTGCTCACCGGCAGTGTGGTTGGTTTGGCCCGCATCGTTCAGGGCGACCACTTCCTGAGCGATGTGGTGTTTGCCTTTTGGACGGTCTGGTTTGTGTCCTGGGCGATTGCCTTCCTCATGGGGCTCAGACCGCGATCCTGACGGCTTGACTCAGGTCAGCGAAAGACGGGTCATCGCCCTCTTACAATTTCGTCCATGAGTCATCCCCATTCCGAAACAGTGTTGTCGGTTCACCATTGGACCGATCGCCTCTTTAGCTTCACCACCACCCGCGACACCGCCTTGCGCTTTTCCAATGGTCACTTCACCATGATTGGCCTGGAAGTCAATGGCAAGCCCCTGCTTCGCGCCTATTCCATCGTCAGCCCCAACTACGAGGAGCACCTGGAGTTCCTCAGCATCAAGGTGCAAGACGGCCCCCTCACCTCGCGCCTGCAACACATCGAGGTGGGCGACTCGGTCATCGTGGGACGCAAGCCCACGGGCACTTTGCTCATCGACTACCTGTTGCCCGCCAAAAACCTCTACCTGTTTGGCACGGGCACAGGGCTGGCTCCTTTTTTGAGCATCATCCGTGACCCCGAAACCTACGAAAAATTCGAACACGTGGTGCTGGTGCATGGCGTGCGGCAAGTCAATGAGCTGGCCTATCGCGACTACATCACCCACGAACTGCCCCAGCACGAATTCCTGGGCGAACTGGTGAGCCAACAACTGCATTACTTCCCCACCGTCACCCGCGAAGCGTTTGAGACCCAAGGCCGCATCCCCGATCACATTGCATCGGGCGAGTTGAACCGCCGCTTTGGTTTGCCCGACCTCAATCCCCAAACCGATCGCATCATGATTTGCGGCAGCCCCGCCATGCTGGCCAGCCTGCGTGAAGTGGCTGAATCGCGCGGCTTCAAAGAGGGCAACACCACCACGCCGGGCGACTACGTGATCGAACGCGCGTTTGTGAGCCAGTGAGCCAGTAAGCCACTGGCTTAAATGCAGCCCTCGCTGCGCAGGCGAGCCACAGTTGCTTCGTCGTAGCCCAGCTCAGCCAGGATGGACTCGGTGTGCGCCCCCAGCACAGGCACATCGTCCATGCGGGCTTCAAAACCCGAATGCTGACCTGGCGGCTTGAGCGCCGGGATGCGCCCACCCGGTGAACCCACCTCCACCCAACGGGACCGCGCCTGAAGCTGCGGATGCGCCCACACATCGTGCATGTCGTTGATGTGGGCATTGGCAATGCCCGCCTCGTCCAGGCGCTGCACCACCTCCTCCACGCTCAAAGGCTCGAACACCGACTCAATGAGCTGCTTGAGGGCTTCTCGGTGGCTGTGCCGCTGGCTGTTGCTGGCAAAGCGCTCGTCGTGCGCGAGGCCTGGATCGCGCAGGACCTGCTCGCAAAACACCGCCCACTCGCGTTCGTTTTGCAGACCCAGCATCACCTGCCGCCCCCCGCCCACAGTGAACGGTCCGTAGGGGTAAATCGTGGCGTGCGAGGCCCCGCTGCGCGTGGGCGCTGGTGCCCCTTCGTAGGCGTAATACAGCGGGAAGCTCATCCATTCGGTGAGCGACTCCAGCATGGACACATCGATGCTGCTGCCCTTGCCCGTGGTGTGGCGCAGCAGCAAGGCATTGAGGATGCTGGAATAGGCATACATGCCCGCAGCGATGTCGGCAATGGAGCAACCCGCCTTGCTCGGGGTCTCGGGCGTGCCGGTGACCGACAAAAACCCCGCCTCGCTCTGGATGAGCAAGTCGTATGCCTTGCGGTCTCGGTAAGGGCCATCTGCCCCATAGCCCGAGATGTCACACACGATGAGGCGTGGGCATGTGGCCTGCAACTGCGCATGCGACAAGCCCATGCGCGCCGCCGCACCGGGAGCGAGGTTTTGCAACAGCACATCGGCCTTGGCAATGAGTTGATCGAGGATGCGGCGCCCCTCGGGGTGCTTGAGGTCCAGCGTCAGGCTTTCCTTGGAGCGGTTGGTCCAGACGAAATGAGAGGCCTCGCCCTTGACGCGGTCGTCATAGTGGCGGGCAAAGTCGCCCACTTGGGGGCGTTCGATCTTGATGACCCGCGCGCCCATGTCGGCCAGCTGGCGCGAACAGAATGGGGCGGCAATGGCATGCTCCAAAGAGACAACGGTCACGCCAGAGAGCGGCAGGGGTGAGTTCATGGTCGGGCCTTTGAGTGCGGATGAGTATAGGGGGGTGCCTGGCTCGATTAGAATTTTTGGTAACGCGGGCGTCGTTCAATGGTAGGACTTCAGCTTCCCAAGCTGATAACGTGGGTTCGATTCCCATCGCCCGCTCCAAGAAAAAAGCCTCCTTACGGAGGCTTTGTGGTTTCTGAGACCTCATGCATGACGAGGCATCAGATCACCGAGGCTTTAAAAGATGAGCTTCACACCCGTTTTGGATTGAATGAACTCGCGGGTCACGCCCTCGGCCAGTTCCACCACCTTGAGGCCTTGCGGCGTCACGTCCATCACGCCCAGGTCGGTGATCACACGGTCCACCACGCCTTTGCCCGTCAGGGGCAAGGTGCACTGGGGCAGGATCTTGAGGTCTTCGCTGCCGTCTTTTTTCTTGGCCACGTGTTCCATGAGCACGATCACGCGCTTGACACCGGCCACCAGGTCCATGGCACCGCCCATGCCTTTGACCATCTTGCCGGGGATCATC